>ENA-OSET01004459-OSET01004459.1-sediment-metagenome-genome-assembly--contig:-NODE-4459-length-12368-cov-7.184444_pt1 | contig 12368 bp, 9 predicted proteins | sample MGYA00237882_ERZ534229 | MGnify/ENA primary metagenome ERZ534229 (study PRJEB26408, sample SAMN06266212) | sediment metagenome | isolation source: Hudson Canyon methane seep mesocosm | place: USA:Hudson...
TTACTTGTTTGAGTATTTTCTTTCGAAGTCTTCTGATTTCATCGATTCAGGAATGTCTTTATAAAATTTAGTTCCACATTGTAATGAATCTGAAAAATCTTCTTTTAAATAGGTTTTAACTTCTCTTCTGAATTTATGTTTAATCAAAAAAGATTTACTCATAGCGTATAAATCAGATAAAATAATTTTGGATTGAGAAAAACTCCTTAATAAATCTAAATCCACAGAGTAAAAAACTGTACCTGAACCGTCTTTTAATAATGATCCTAAAAAAAGATTGTCTTTTGAATCACTATACAAACCTAAAATTGTTCCTTCCGAATTCAAGATATCTAATTCTTTTTTTAATTTACCAGGGTCTATCATAACTTAATAGTATAATTTATATCTAATTTAAAATTTAGTTTTTGTTCCAATGATTTAAATAATAGATGATTAGTTGCAATTAAGAAATTTGAGTAAATATCAAGCCTCTTTCGTTGACTATTTCCAGTCATTTCAATAGTGTTTTTTGTCCCGTGAAAAATATTATTCCTTACTAGATATATAAAACGAATTAAATCATTTTTAAATTTTCCTTTTAGTATAATTTCTGAATCCAATAGTTTTTCAAATTCATTAATGAAATTTGTTCGATCAGACTCAGTAATTCGATTATCTCTGGTAATGTTTTTCAATGTACTTTTTAGATGCTCCTTTGTTTTTTGTTTTTTGTTTTTATTTGGGTTCAATAAAATTTCTATGAACTCAGGGGAATTGATTGAGTCTTTATTTTCAAAAATAAAATCAATCATTTTTTTATATTTAACACCTTCTGTGGGTTCTTTCTCATTTCCTTTATCATCAGAAACTTTTGCATGTGAACAAAGTTTCCCTTCGTTAACTGTCTTAACCCAATCGTAACTATACAATGTATTAAATGTAAAGTATGAATAAATGAACTTTGATGGTTCAAACATTTTCCATGAACCAGGTTGATATTCAATTATATGATTAAAATCTTTGGTTACACTATGTAATTTGTGTAAATCTTTTATTTCTTCTCTTAGTTGTTCCATACTTAGGTATTCTCTATTAGGTTTTGTGAAACTATCAATTTTTGTCATGACATTGATTTTAAATTTTACCTAAATCTAAGTTTATTGAGCTAATTTCTTCCAAATTGATCAATGACCTCCGAGGCGATTCCTTCTTTAAGAGCAATAATTCCATTGGACTGCGTCCAAATATTTAAAAAGCCCATCTTACAAAGATTCTCTTTAGAATTTTCATTTGGTGATCCAACATGAAATTTTCCAAAGTCAGTATTTACATCTTTTGATGTAGGGTACAATAGCATGGATCGATTTGATTCCCAATACATATTATAAGCATACATCTGTTTAAGATCTGCATCAGATGGTTTGTTGGTGTCAACCAATTTCCATTTAGTATCTATTACCAGAGTTTCATCTTTGTATTCTACTACAATATCTGGTTTGATGAGTTTATTATTCCAAAACTTCTTTCTGTTTTGATATGACACACTGTAATCATGCTCATTTTGTTCCTTTTGGAGCATCTTGAATACATAGCGTTCCCAAAGTTCATTCATATCAAATAATATGGCCAGCACATCTTCTTTCCCTCCTTGAATATCTGGGCTGTAATTTAAAATAATGAGTTTTGCCAGTTGAATGGCTCTACTGTAGTGTTCTGTTTTTCTATTTAACCTTAATCTACTAAAAGTCGCCTCATTAACATGTAAGTCATTGAGTTCTGGAAAAGCCATTTTCAAACGTAAAATACGATCTAAATAGACTGAACTGTTTGGTAGTTGCTCGAGCACATCTAGAGCCTTGTCTAGTATCTGATTTACCTTGTGATTGTAATCATATACTTGATGCTCGGTAAAAAATCGTTCTTTATGAAGTAGGTTTCTGCTGATTTGCTGATTGAATAATAGTCTTCCTTTTAAGGCATTGACATTACCCGATTTGTGCCGGTAACTTTTAACCAGCCCTCTTCTTAAAATGGACTCCACTTCGTTTAGAAAGTGATTTATGTATAAATCTAAAAGAGAGGTATTTCGTAGTTTAAGATCGGCATGGGTTAGTGAAACCATATTGATCATACCACTCTTTTTAAGCATCTCAAGTAAGATGCGTTTCCAGGCATCTTTCGTTTCGGAGTCGCTGTATTTATTTATTTGTTTGTCGGCTTTCGGAAGAACTTCTATAGTCACTCTTCCAATTTGAATCACACCTACATAGGAATTGAATTTCACACCTTTATGTGTAAGTGTGAAATACCGATGTTTATTTTTGTCATTAAACCTTTGAATGGCATGTAGATCTCTTTCTTCAAAGAGAACACCATCATAAGAATGACCTTGTTTTATCTCATCATATTCAAAAACTCGTATGGATTTGTTTCTAGCCATAGATAGATATAAAATCTTCTTCAGACAGTTTGCTTACATCGGTAAATTCATAAACTTTTCGCTCCAGTAGAAGATCTCTATCTTCATAACTAAAGTCGGTATGGAAAACATCCTTACTTGTGTTGGATTCTGAAACAAAAGCTTTTCCTAGGACTAAGCCAATTTTCCCAAAGTCCCCATAGAAGTATTCTTGGAGTAGCGGAATGATATTATCTTTAAAGATCCCTTGCAACATACTTAGTGAAGAATCTTTTTTGAGTTTAAAAAAGTAAGAGTGACCGATGCAATGATCTTTGTCAAGAAGTTTTTCAATTCTAAGATTAATCGTATCCAATAGCTTAGGAATATCCACCTTACCACATTTAATGTTTTCATCTTTTAGCACCTTCGAATTAGGCGTCATTTCAATAAATGAAAAACGACGTCTAAGGGCAGTATCTAAAGCTTCAACACTTCTGTCAGCGGTATTCATGGTTCCAATAATGTCTAGGTTTTTAGGAACAGAAAAGGAATCTTTAGAGTAGGGTAGTACAACACTTAATTCATTTTCTTCTCCCTCTCTTTTGTCTGGTTCAATTAGTGTGATGAGCTCACCAAAGATGTTAGCTACATTACCTCTGTTAATCTCGTCAATAAAAAGAGCGTATTGTTGATCAGGATTTTTACGTGCTTTAGTGCTGATTTTTTTAAATATCCCAGGTTTAATTTCATAGCCCAGCTCAGAATTGTTTTCCTTATCCATCACAGGTTTTATTCCTTCAATAAAATCTTCATAAGAGAATGATTGGTGGAATGTGGTGAATTCATAACGTTTAATGGATTCACCTTTTAGACTTTCTAAATTTTGAGATTTTTCTAAAAGTTCAATACTTCTTGCTATTGAATCTTCTTCAAATTCATCATGAAAGCGCCAAGTTTTGTCATTATCTTTCCACATTACAAGAGGTTCTCTTCTTCCAGAAAAATCTCTTTTAACCGCTTCACAGTCATAATCTGTATGAGCTTGTAACCCTCCCCATACAGTTGCTCGTTTATTTTGAGATTCAGCACTGTTACCTTTTGCACGAACTAATTCATGAGCAAGAATATCACTCACATTCATATTGCCTTTATCAAAAATTGCAGCTGCAATTGCATCAAACCAGGTATATTCGGATACCAATTCATCTAACAATTCTTCTCTAGATTTTGATTCTGTAGCGTCTGTATATTTTGGGAAGAGCTCTTTTGATAGTTTATAGGTTTTTCCAGTTCCTGGAGGTCCGTAAAATATTCTATTAGTTGCTGCCATAGAATTAGTTTGTTTAGATGAGTCAATTCCGAAAACGTAATTTTCAAAATCTAAGTTGTTATTTTTTTTAAATCCAGATTTTCTAGCTCTATCAAGCTCTACTTTTATGGATGAGATAATAGAGCTCCATTCAGATGAATTTGGATTGAACTCTTGATAATAATTATAAAATGCCTTAGGCGTTTCACCATCAAATTCTTCACTATTTTCATTTAGTTTATTTGAAGAGATTACACCATAAATACCTTTTTCATTAGAGTGAAAAATATTTAGACAATATCGTTGACCAACAATATAATTGAGTTTATTTCTCCTAACACTGTAGACAACTCTGTCATCATTAATATCGATTGACAATTCTTTATTTAATTTTCTAATGTAATTGATGTAATTATTAAAGATGTTTTGATCAAATAATCTTCTAGTTTTCTCAAAGGAATTTAATTGGCTGGTCTGTTGAATTATGCTTCTGACCTGATTTCCAATTAATCGATCAAATTCTGATAAGTCATCGATTATTTTATGTTCAAGATTTGGTTCGCCAATGGTATAAGTTTTATTACAACGAATACTATGAGAGCCATTCCATGTGAACCAAGATAGTTTTTCGTTCATGGTTCCTATTGATTCTTTGAAGACATGATTAGATTTTGAGTCTTCAAAGTGCAATTCTATGTAAAATGTATTTCGGCGTAAAATAAACTCATAATGAGCTTTCTTTTTACCTATAATGTTGTTAGAGTCCTCAATCCAAACATATCTACTATCTTCTCGCAATGATTTAAAAAAGAAGCCTGCTTTTTCTGCTAAGGGCTTAGCTTTTAGCATTAATTCATAAAAAGAACCTGGCTTATTGCTACTGCTAAGGTAACTGCTCAAGAATGGAATTTCTTCTTGCCATAAGTTTTTAAATGTATTGCTAAGTAATTCAACTAATTTATAAGGTGCTTTGGTTAAATAAGCTCCCTCATTCAGGTTTAATTTTGAATTATAAAACACCTTATTAGATTCTCTAATGCTGTCTAATAAACTTCGGTTAGTTTCTATTAAAAATTCTGATCGGGAAAGAGGGTTGTCAAATTGAATATAATTTTCAAGTAGTACAATATAGCCTGGACCATCCCATGTTGTACCCTGATTAATCTCTTCTTCAGAATAAGAAGCTTTTGCAACTGAAACGCCAACAATAGACGAATTGTCAATAAGGTGTAGAATGATGTCACCTTGTTGAATTTCACGCATTAAACTATACCTGTCTGCACCACCTTTATCCTTTGAAGGAGTCCATAGAACATTTCCGAGTTTTAATTTACCCTCTGTTCTTTCTTTTCTCCCTTTGACTTTTGATTTTTCAATCCAAACTTGCATGAATATTTTTTAATTGTTGACGAGCTAATATAACTAAAATAAAAAGTATAAAATCTAGTTTCACATCCCATCAAAAGCATAAAACTAGCATAAACTTATATCAAATATACTAAAGCCATTCACATGCCATTAATTTATATCAACAGGGTATAAAATAGCATAATCTTCGAGGGTAAATTACTAGCATAATTCAGAAGGTTATTTTTAAATATAATCTGTATTTTAGGGCTTTATTATGGACAATAACAAAGACACTAAATAAATGTTTGAACAGAGCTTTAAAAATATAGACGACATATTACATAAAGATGCAGGATGCGGAAGCGAATTGGATTATGTAGAACAAACCTCATGGGTGTTGTTTTTAAAATACTTGGACGATCTAGAAAAGGATAAAGAAAATGCGGCCCTTCTCTCTGGTCAACAATACACAAGACTCATTGAGCCTAGCTATCAATGGACAACCTGGGCAGCTCCTAAATTAGCTGATGGAAAAATTGATCATAATGCTCAAACAGGAGATGATTTATTGGATTTTGTAAACAACGAACTCTTCCCATATCTCAAAAAGTTTAAAGCAAATGCTAGCGGTGCTGATACCATTGAATATAAGATTGGTGAAATCTTTAGCGAGCTGAAAAACCGAATTCAATCAGGGTATAATTTACGTGAAGTAGTTGCATTAGTTGATGAACTTCGTTTTAGAACTCATGCAGATCAGCTAGAGATGAGTCACCTGTATGAAGGGAAAATTAAGAATATGGGTAATGCCGGTCGTAATGGTGGAGAATACTACACGCCACGGCCACTTATTAAATCCATTGTAAAAGTAGTAGACCCAAAAATTGGAGAAACCGTTTATGATGGAGCAGTAGGTTCCGCAGGTTTCTTGGTAGAGGCTTTCGATTACATGCGAAACATCAAAAAACTATCTACTAAAGACATAGAAACACTCCAAAAGAAAACCTTCTACGGTAAAGAGAAAAAATCACTTGCATACATTATTGGTATCATGAATATGATATTACACGGGGTAGAAGCTCCCAATATTATTCATACCAATACTTTGGCAGAAAACATTGCCGACATTCAAGAGAAAGACCGCTATAATGTTGTATTGGCAAATCCACCATTTGGAGGAAAAGAGCGTGCAGAAGTACAAGAAAATTTCCCTATTAAAACTGGTGAGACAGCTTCCCTGTTTTTACAGCATTTCATAAAAATATTAAAAGCAGGTGGTAAAGCAGGAGTTGTAATTAAAAACACATTTTTAAGCAACACCGATAATGCTTCAATTGCCATTCGTAAAGAACTTTTAGAGAACTGTAATCTTCATACTATTCTTGATCTACCAGGTGGAACCTTTACAGGTGCTGGAGTAAAAACAGTAGTCCTGTTCTTTAAAAAAGGTGAGCCTACCAAGAAGGTATGGTTCTATCAATTAAACCTTGATCGAAACCTAGGGAAAACGAATCCACTAAATGAAAAAGACTTAGCAGATTTTATAGCCTTACAAAAAACAAAAGCTGAAAGTGAAAATTCTTGGAATGTTCGCTTAAGTGATGTTGACCAAACCACTTTTGATCTATCTGCTAAGAACCCAAATACGCCAGAGGAAGCTCCACTTCGTCAACCCAATGAGATTCTAGAAGCAATGGCGACTTTAGATAAAGAAACAGCTGATGTGATGAATGATTTAAAATTGTTGATTGGGAATGATTAAGGAGTCAACAATAGAAAATACAAATTTGCCTTCTGGTTGGGCGATAAAAAATTTACCTGAAATATCTAAAGACTTTGATAGGAAGAGAGTTCCTATTACAAAAAGTAAACGAATATCAGGTGAAGTACCGTATTACGGAGCTTCGGGTATAGTTGATTATGTTAAAGATTTTTTATTTGATGAAGACCTACTTTTAGTTTCTGAAGATGGGGCAAATTTATTAGCAAGAACATATCCTATAGCATTTTCAATATCTGGTAAAACTTGGGTAAATAACCACGCACACATTTTAAAATTCGAAGAACCAACAACTCAAAAGTTTGTTGAATTGTATTTAAACTCTATAAAACTAGATGAGTTTGTAAGTGGAATGGCACAACCTAAATTGAATAAAACTAAACTGAATTCAATACCAATTCCATTACCACTAATAGCAGAACAAAAACAAATCGTCTCAATATTAGACAAAGCCTTTGCAGCTATAGATAGAGCAAAAGCCAATGCAGAGCAAAACCTACAAAACGCAAAAGAACTTTTTGAGAGTTATCTTCAGAATGTCTTTGAAAATAAAGGGGATGATTGGGAGGAGAAGACTTTAGGCGAAATAGGTAAAGTATCAATGTGTAAGAGAATTCTAAAAAAAGATACTTCGCCATCTGGTGAAATTCCTTTTTATAAAATTGGGACTTTTGGTAAAAAGCCAAATGCATTTATTTCAAGAGAAAAATATGAGGAGTTTCGCTCTAAATATTCATTTCCTAAAGTGGGAGATGTTTTACTGTCAGCCTCAGGTACTATTGGTAGGCGGGTAATTTTTGATGGTAAACCTGGATATTTTCAAGATTCAAATATTGTATGGATTGATAATAATGGAGAGATTGTTTTAAATGAATTTTTAAATGAGTTTTATGGATATTGCGACTGGAATCCTTCGAAAGGTGCTACTATTTCAAGACTTTATAATGATGATTTAAGAAGAATTAAAATATCATATCCTAAATCAAAAGAAGAACAAAAACAAATAGTAGAAAAGCTAGATTCCTTATCAGCAGAAACCAAAAAACTTGAATCAATTTACACACAAAAACTAGCTGATTTAGAAGAAATGAAAAAGAGTATTTTGCAGAAAGCTTTTTCAGGTCAATTAACTACCATAAATTAACCCTATGAATGAAGCGGAAACTAGAGCAGAGTTAATAGATCCTAAGCTGAGAGATGCAGGCTGGGGTGTGGTGGATGGTTCTAAAATATTAAGAGAGCGCAACTGCCAGATCACTGTAGGTCGCATTCAAGCGGGTGGCAAAAATGCCAAACCGCTTATTGCTGACTATATTTTAGTTTACAAAGGTGTAAAGCTAGCTGTAGTAGAAGCAAAAGCAAGACATTTAGAGGTTGGTGAAGGTGTGGCTCAAGCCAAATTGTACGCTGATAAATTAACTTTAGATACAACCTACTCTACCAACGGAGATGAGATTTACCAGATCTGTATGCAAACAGGTAAAGAAGGATTGGTTGATCGTTATCTGACTCCAGAAGAGTTATGGATAAAATCATATCCTGAAAAAGCAAGTACAGAAATTACAAAACAATGGAGAGACAATTTCTCCAGTGTTCCTTTTGAAGATAAATCCGGTACTTGGCAGCCGCGTTATTACCAAGAAATAGCCATTAAGAGAACTTTAGAATCTATTGCTCAAGGTAAAGACCGAATTCTATTGACACTTGCAACAGGAACAGGTAAAACTGCCATTGCATTTCAGATTGCGTGGAAGTTATTTCAAACCCGCTGGAATTTAACTGCCAACAATCAATATCAAAAAAGAAGACCTCGCATATTATTCCTTGCCGATAGAAATATATTAGCCAATCAGGCTTTCAATTCTTTCTCCGCATTTGATGAAGATGCTTTAGTTCGTATCAAACCCAAAGAGATTAAAAAGAGAGGTAAGGTGCCAACCAATGGAAGCATATTCTTTACTATTTTTCAATCATTAATGGCCAATGACAATACCGCTGAAGTAGAGGAAATAGAGGAGCAAAATCCCATGGATTATGATACTGCTACTGCCTATTATAATCAGTATCCAAAAGATTATTTTGATTTAATTATTATCGATGAGTGTCATAGAGGTGGTGCTAATGATGAAGGGAATTGGAGAGGTATTTTAGATTATTTCTCACCTGCTGTTCAGCTAGGTTTAACGGCAACTCCAAAGCGAAAAGATAATGTTGATACCTATAAATACTTTGGCGATCCTGTCTATATCTATTCATTAAAAGAAGGTGTTAATGATGGTTTCTTAACACCCTTTAAAGTAAAAAGAATCACAACCACTTTAGATGATTATATCTACACTGCAGATGATGAGGTTGTAGAGGGAGAGATTGAAGAGGGTAGACTTTATGAGGAGAAAGATTTTAACCGAAAAATCGTAATTCCTGCCAGGGAGCGCTACCGGGTAAAAGCATTTATGGACGATGCCAACGAGAATGAAAAAACCATTATTTTCTGTGCCACTCAGCAACACGCTGCTATGGTTCGAGACATGGTAAATCAAAACAAAAAGATTAGCAAAAACACCGAGTACTGTGTTCGTGTGACTGCCAATGATGGAGAGATTGGTGAGAATGCTTTAAAGCAATTCCAAGACAATGAGAAGAGTATTCCAACTATTTTAACCACATCACAAAAGCTCTCTACAGGTGTTGATGCACGTAATGTGCGTAACATCGTACTTATGCGTCCTGTAAATCAGATTATAGAATTTAAACAAATTGTAGGTAGAGGCACAAGAACTTTTGAAGGTAAAGATTACTTTACCATTTATGATTTTGTCGATGCACATCAACGTTTCCTTGACCCAGAGTGGGACGGTGAACCAGAAGATCCAGTGACCCCAGCACCAAAAGAATCTAAGCCAATTTCAGTAAAAGATGACAGTCCTAATGATGAGCTAGAAGAACCTACAGAAGGTTATAAGAAGAAAGTAAAGGTTCGCCTTAAAAATGGCAAAGAGTTGTCTATTCAGCATACTACCCAAACGATGTTTTGGGATGCCAATGGGACACCTATAACCTCAGAAGAGTTCCTAAATAATTTGTTTGGAGAGATCCCAAACTTATTTAAAAGTGAAGCTGAGTTAAGAGAGCTATGGAGCAATCCAATCACTAGAAAATCATTACTTGAAAAGCTTGAGGCTGCAGGTTATGGAACAGAAGAGTTAAACTCACTAAGAAAGTTAATAGACGCAGAAAAAAGCGACTTGTTTGATGTTTTAGAATATGTGTTTAACAGTGATATCCAGCCCATAACAAGAGCTCAAAGAGTTGCCGCTGCAGAGGCTGCTATTTTCACTATCATGAATGACAAACAGAAAGAGTTCATTTCATTTGTGCTTAGTAAATACATTGAAACTGGAGTAGGGGAGTTAGACCAAACTAAACTCCCTGTCTTACTCTCCAGTATGTTCCAATCCCAGTCTGATGGAATTGCAGAGCTAGGAGGAGATGTAAATAACATCCGAAACTTGTTTATTGAATTCCAACAGCATTTATACCAATCGGCATAAATGCTTAGAATCTTTTTGTTAAAACACTTTACCCTCCTCCATCATTTTTTCGATATCAGACAGCTTATAATAGTAAGTTCCCTGAATTCGACTGCATGGAAGAATCCCTTCTGTTCGAAGTCTAAATAAAGTAGCTGGGGAGCAAGATAACATCTCAGACGCCTGGGAGGACTTGATCCACTTTTTTTCTACTTCTTTGTTTTTATGCTCCTCTAGGTGTTGATCTATTTTTTCCAGGAGTTGCTTTTCCAGTTCGATAAACAATTGAATAAATGAATGTCTCATAATTAAGTTCTTTAAATTTATTCAAAGGTTAAATTATGTGGGCATTCTACCTGTCAAGTCTTCAAACTGGACAAGTGTTAAATATAGATATCCTTGTCTAGCGAGAGCTTAGCTCTAACATCATCAAGAGTTTGATCAGTATTTCTATCCAATCTTCTGATTTTAGAAATTAATGATTCAGCACTTTTAATTTTTTCTTTTCCATTGCATCTGAAGTGCTTTTTTACAATTCTAGCCAGTTGGCTATGGGATTCCACTTTGAAAAGACCGTTTTCTAATAGTTGGAGTAGAGTGGTAATTACATGTGTTGCAGTGTGATCAGAAAAGATAGCATATGCATCATCAATATTCTCAAAATTATCTTGCTCTAGCTCTTTACATTCTTCAAGAAAATCATGGTATTTTTTCATGGCGAAGAACCGCTCTCTTTGTAGTTTTCTTTTTTCGCCCCAGCTTATAATATCTAGGCAGTGGTCTATTTCTTTTTCTATAAAATTTATTGGTTCTGCCTCAGGATATGTTTTGAGATACTCCTGTTCTCTATGATAATAACTATCGATCATACTTTTTGAGCTCTGATCAAGTGTATCATTCATTTCTTTATCCCTCTGCTCTTGTAAGTTTTTTATGAAGTTGTCTTGGAACTCTGCTTGTTCTTTTAATTTCTTAAACCTTTCTTTATTTGAAGGGCTTATAAAGTCGTCTAAATTCATAGTATCTGTATTGTTTGTTATAAAGTTACGTACTTATTTGTGCAATTCAATGAAACAATTTTGCAACCTCCATTTCACTTTTATAATTCCCATCTATCACCTGTAAATACTCTTTAAAGCTTGCATTTCATCTTGCACTCTTGTGTTAACTAATTTGGCATAATGCTGGGTGTGTTTCACACTTTTGTGACCCAGCATTTTACTTACTACCTCAAGAGATACTCCTTTAGCAAGAGTAATTGTGGTTGCAAAGGTATGACGTGCTATATGAAAGGTTAGTGTTTTTTTAATTCCAGCGGCTTTAGCAATTGACTTAAGATGACGATTAACTTTCTGATTGCTGAGCATCGGTATAACCATTTGACCTAGTTCTACTCGTGGGTCATCTTTATATTTGTCGATGATTCTTTTTGCCGGTTCTAGTAGCATAATATTGGACCTAACTTTTGATTTTTGCCGGTATATTTTAATCCACAGCTCTCCATTGTCAAAATAGACATTGTCTTGTTTCATTCTCTTAAGGTCTACATATGCAAGGCCTGTGTAGCAGGCGAGGACAAAAGCATCTCTGTTTTCACTAAGTCTTTTATTTAGTTTGAGGTTTTGTATTCTGTAGATCTCATCATCAGTAAGAAACTCCCTTTCTACTGTTTCTAGTTTAACCTTGTATTCTGCAAATGGGTTAATTAATATATACCCCTTAGCAAGAGCTATTTTTATTATTTTTTTAAACGACTGCATGTACTTTACTGCAGTATTGTTCGAGAGTCCATTTATTCTCAGGTAGTGATCCATCTCGATGATAAAATCATAATTTATTTTCTTCACGTCATAATCATCACAATTGTATTTGTGTTTTACAAATCTGAGCACATATCTAAAACAACTATCAAATTTTTCCATCGATCGCGGGGCTCTCTGATTTACCTGTACAAGCTCTTGAAACTGCTTTTGGTGGTAATTAAATAACTCTACCACACCTATGTAGTTGGTATCT
>ENA-OSET01004462-OSET01004462.1-sediment-metagenome-genome-assembly--contig:-NODE-4462-length-12357-cov-13.479397_pt1 | contig 12357 bp, 8 predicted proteins | sample MGYA00237882_ERZ534229 | MGnify/ENA primary metagenome ERZ534229 (study PRJEB26408, sample SAMN06266212) | sediment metagenome | isolation source: Hudson Canyon methane seep mesocosm | place...
CTGGTTCGTTCTAAAAACGTACTTTCTATTTTAATGCAATGTTTTGCTATTGCGGGTGTTTCTTCTTTGCTTTGGCTAATTATGGGTTATAGCCTCGCCTTTGCGGAAGGTAATGCTTTCATTGGTGACTTTAGCAAAGTAATGCTGGCAGGCATGGGTAAAGATACGCTTTCAGGTGATATTCCTGAGTCATTGTTTATGCTATTCCAAATGACCTTTGCGGTAATTACGCCAGCGTTGATTATTGGTGGCTTTGCTGAGCGAATGCGTTTTTCTGCAGTGCTTCTTTTTAGTGCGGCCTGGTTATTAGCTGTTTACGTGCCTGTAACTCATTGGGTTTGGGGTGGTGGCTGGCTTGGCCAGATGGGGCTTTATGATTTCGCTGGTGGTGTTGTTGTTCACATTACTGCGGGTGTGGCAGCGTTGGTTGCAGCGTTAGTATTAGGGCCAAGAAAGGGTTTTCCAAAAGTGGCAATGCCTCCACACAATATGACGATGACAGTCACTGGAGCAGGAATGCTTTGGGTCGGTTGGTTTGGTTTCAACGGAGGAAGTGCCTTAGGTGCAAATGGTGATGCAGCCATGGCTATGCTGGTAACACATATTTCATCAGCTACAGGTGCGTTAGTTTGGATGTTTATCGAATGGAAGAAGTTTGGTAAGCCAAGTGCCTTGGGTGCAGTGACAGGTATGGTTGCTGGTCTGGGTACTATTACACCTGCTTCTGGTTTTGTAGGACCAGGTGGTGCGTTAGTGATTGGTCTTTCTGCTGGTATTGTTTGTTTTATTGCTACTCAATACATTAAACGCGTCCTTAAAATAGATGACAGCTTAGATGTGTTCCCTGTTCACGGTGTGGGCGGTATTTTGGGTACATTAATGGTGGGTGTTTTTGCATCGACTGAGTTGGGTGTTTTTAGTGGCTTTGGTTTTGCCAGTGTGGGTGATGTTGTTTTATCAATGGGTGGTCAGCTTAAGGTTCAGTTGATCGGCGTTGTTGCAACGATAGCCTATACCGCCATTGTGACTTATGTAATTCTGAAGGTGGTTGGTTTGTTCACCGAACTTAGAGTAACAGAAGAGGAGGAAGTTGAAGGTCTTGATACTTCGTCTCATGAAGAGAAGGGTTATAACTTCTAAAGTTGCAGGTTGCAGGTTACAAGAAAAGGCGGGCAAATTATTGCCTGCCTTTTTGTATCTCCTGCTTAAATCGCTAGCTAAGGCGCACTCTGTACACTTCTTCTATAGAGGTTAATTTCTGTTTTGCCAGTTCAACCGCTCGTTGTGTTAGAGGGACCATTCCTCCGGCAATGGCGGCTTCTTCAATGTCTATGGCATTAACTTTGGGTTGAATTAATTTTCGTACTTCCGGATTAGCAGTGAGAAGCTCATAAACTGCGAGTCGCCCGCTATAACCTATGTTATGACATTGGTCGCAGCCTATCCCTTTGTAAAATATATCAGTCTTGTTTAGGTTTAGTTGTTTTCTGACGGTGTCAGATATTTCCTCTTTTTGCAGGCAGTGAGGGCAGTTTCGTTTAACTAGCCGTTGAGCTAGTACTGCGAGCAGGGTGGAGTTTAGCAGGTAAGGTTGAATGCCTATCTCTAAAAGGCGTGTGATGGTGGCTGCGGCGCTGTTTGTGTGTAAAGTAGAAAGTACTAAGTGACCCGTTAAAGAACTTTCTATCGCAATTTTTGCGGTTTCTTCGTCACGGATCTCTCCAATCATTATTGCATCAGGGTCGTGTCTTAGAATATGTCTTAGAGCTCTTGCAAAGGTGTAGCCAATGGAGGAGTGAACCTGAATTTGAAGAATATCATCAACATGGTACTCGACAGGGTCTTCCACTGTGATGATGTTTATTTCTCTTTCTTTTATCTCCTGTAGCGCTGCGTAGAGTGTGGTTGATTTACCTGAGCCTGTTGGTCCGGTTACCAGCACTAAGCCACTGCTTTTGTTAACTAGTTGAGTAAATATTTCTGAGTCTTGCTCTGTAAAGCCAATATCTTTTATAGATTTAAGACTGGCGGTGGTATCAAGTATTCTCAATACGACACTTTCACCATGAATGGTAGGGATAATTGAAATTCTCAGATCAATAACTTTATCTTTTGTTTTTACTTTTGTGCGGCCATCTTGCGGAACTCTATGTTCAGCTATATTCATTCCGCCTATTATCTTAATTCTGGCTACACTGGCTGATAGTAGTGACCTGTCAAAGCTTCTGATTTTTATTAAGCTTCCATCGACCCTGAATAATATGTCTACTTCATGCTCTTTAGGGCGGATATGAATATCTGAAGCACGTCGGTTGATGGCATCGATAATCAGGTTGTGAATTAGCTTTACTGTGGGTTTGTCTTTCGCCTGTTTTCTAGCTTGCTGTTCTTCCCATTGAGATAATTTTGTATCTATAGGGAGTTCTTTTAAAACCTCTTCATCATCTGCCTGGCCGTAGTGTTGTGATATGGCATACTCAATTTCTTCAGGGGAAGAAATAACAGGCTCAATTATATGCCCTGTAATAAAGTGCAACATATTGAGTGTGTCGGTATCTGTTGGATCTTCAAGAGCGATAACCAGGCGCTCGCTGTGTATTATAAGTGGGATAAGGCTATGTGCTCGAGCAAATTCAGCAGGAACTTGATCAACAAGTTCATGAGAAATCTCAAAACTCGAAAGTTGAACGAAAGGTATCTCAAGGCAGCAGGCGAGGGCGTTAATAATTTGGTGTTCGGTTGCAAAGCCGAGCTTACTGATAACTTTACCTAAGCGCTCATTTTTGTACTTTGATGCTTTTTCAGTAATGGCTTGCTGTAATTGTTTGGGGTTAATAATACCTGTTTGTAAAAGTATTTCCCCAATATGCTTTCGCTGAAAATTTCTGGGCTTATTAAGTGCTTCTGTCAATTCGCTACTACAATTAATTGCCATTGATCAGTTCCGCTTGTTGTTATAACGCTTTGCTAGAAAGCGTTGTGTAGATCGTTGTTATAGGGTGTTGTTCTTTGATTACTATGTAGCTGTAGTGCTTTTAAATGCTTGAGTTATGTCAAGGTTTGTTAATGATACTTGACATAACTAGCAAGCAAACGTATGTTTAAAACATGTGTTTGGAATCTTTCACCTAATTATTCCTCGCTTTAAATGGCAGCAGTAGTTTAACCAAATCCTGAACGGGTTAAATACACTATTGTGGCGCCTCTCATTAGTTATAGTAGCAGTTATTGTAGAAGTTAACGGCATGGCACACTCAGATACCGTAGATCGTATACTAGATGCAGCAGAAGCCCTTTTCGCAGAGCGAGGTTTTTCTGAAACATCACTTAGAATGATCACCAGTAAGGCTAATGTTAATTTGGCTGCGGTGAATTATCACTTTGGCTCAAAAAATGCCCTTATCCAGGCTGTATTTTCAAGGTTTCTTTCTCCGTTTTCAAAAAGTCTTGAATTAGAACTAAAAAAGATAACTGAAAAACAAGATGATAAACCCCTAAGCCTAGAGGCTCTGCTGGGTGTTGTTACTACGTGCATTGTAAAAGTCCCCTCACAAAGTAAGACGGGCGTATCTGCCTTTATGCGCTTGCTGGGCTTGGCATACACTCAGTCTCAAGGGCATTTGCGTAAGTATCTTGAGCAAGAATACAGCAGTGCATTCAAGTTATTTATGAAGCACATGCGTGATGCAACGCCTCAGTTGTCGGCTGTAGACCGGTTCTGGCGAATTCAGTTTATGTTAGGAACAACTGCATTTACCATGTCTAGCAGCGAAGCGCTTTCAGATATTCTTGAAAACGAATTACAAGTTCGCACCTCTACAGAAGAAATTGTACAGCGTTTAGTGCCATTTTTAGCTGCAGGTCTACAGGCTCCTCTTCCAAAATAACTTAGGCCTTTTTGGTGCTCTCTGTCTATTCTGTATGACAGGGAGCAAAAGGTCGGTTAAGCTAAGCTCATGTGCAAAGAATCAACTTCCCTTTCAATTGATATCAGTATCCCTAATCAAACTCTCACGCTTTGTATAAACGGCGTTCCATCGCTATGTTATCGTGTATCAACGGCGCTTAATGGGCCTGGTGAGTCTGAAAATAGTGGTTGTACTCCTCGTGGGTATCATATAATTCGTGCTGCTATTGGTAAGAATGAACCTGTTAATAGTGTGTTTATTGCTCGCAGGCCCACAGGTGAAATTTTTAGTGAACGCTTAGCTGAGTTGTACCCCCAAAGAGACTGGATTCTCAGTCGCATTCTCTGGTTGTCTGGTTGTGAACCCGGTATTAATCGCCTGGGTAACGTTGATACAATGCGTCGCTATATTTATATTCACGGTACACCGGATTCTGAACCAATGGGGCTTGCTTTGTCTCATGGTTGTATTCGTATGAAGAATAACGACATTGTTGACTTGTTTGATCGTATAACCCTTGGTGTTTCGGTCTGTATTTCCTAGAATAAAAATTAAGGATTAATATAACGCATGGTGCAGTCTAGCGCTTTTTCAGATAGTTCATTAATCGGCCCTTTAATGGTTGATGTAGAAGGTTTAACGCTTACAGATGAAGATAGGAGATTATTGGCTAACCCGCTTGTAGGTGGCGTTATATTGTTCTCCAGGAATTATTCCGACCATCAACAGTTACATGATTTGATTTTAGGTATGAGGCGGTGTAATGAAAATCTTCTTATAGCGGTTGACCATGAAGGAGGACGTGTTCAACGGTTTAGAGACGGGTTCACGCGCATACCACCTATGCGATATTTTGGAGAACTTTACGTATCTGATAAGACCAAATCCATTGCTTTAGCAAAAGAGTGTGGCTGGTTATTTGCCTCTGAGTTAAGAGCTTTTGATATTGATTTTAGTTTTGCCCCTGTTTTAGATTTAGATTACGGAATCTCTTCTGTTATTGGTGATCGTGCATTTTCAGGTGATGCCAGCATTGTATCGACTTTAGCGAATGCGCTTATTGAGGGTATGCGTGAGGCAGGAATGGCTTCCACGGGGAAACATTTTCCTGGTCATGGTGCCATAGAAGCAGATTCACATATTGCGTTACCCGTAGATGATAGGCCCTACCACGACATACAAGCACAAGATATTGAGTCGTTTAAGCAAGTGATGGCTGGGGGGCTTAATGCCATCATGCCTGCTCATGTAATTTATACGGATGTCGACGATAAACCTGCTGGTTTTTCTACCTTTTGGTTGAAAGATGTACTGCGAAAACAGTTAGTATTTAATGGGGTTATTTTTAGTGATGACTTGACCATGGAAGGAGCTAGTGTAGCAGGTGGTTATGCTGGCAGGGCAGAGTCCGCACTGGTTGCTGGCTGCGATATGATTTTGGTATGTAATAATCGAGCCGGTGTGTTTGAGGCGCTTGAGTATTTAGTTCAATCGAACGGCAAGGACATTGATAGTGAATCTTCAAGACGTTTGAATGCAATGAAAGGTGGAGAAGCGCTAACGTTGCCTGTACTAACTTTATCAGAACTAAGAAAATCTGAACGATGGTTGTCTGCAACGGCAGCTTTGCAGCAATAGCTTTGTAAGAACAGTTTTGTAAGAACAAGACGCTAATGTAGAGGGATAAGATGGATTTTTCAACAATTGATCAATGGTTTGCCAGTTTGGACTTTGGCGATGAAGCCTATCGAGGCTTGTTTCAGATTTTCACTGTGGTGCTTCTAACGGCCGTTATTAGTTTTATTTCAAATAAATTCTTTTTTCAAGTTGAGCGCCAGTTTAATAAAACAAAAAACTTATGGGATGACACCTTATTACATGCAGGAAGAAAACCTGCCTCTTATCTTATTTGGTTGCTTGGGTTGTCGATTGCGGCTCACACCGCTAATAAATTTTCACAGGCAGAGGTATTTTCTCTGGTAGGTCCCATAAGGCAAGTGGGTGTTATTATTCTGCTAACTTGGTTTGTGGTCAGGTTTATTAGTGGGTCTGAAAAAATAGTTGTGTCTCCCGATAAAATGAAAGAACCGATGGATCAGACCACGGTTTCTGCTATGGGTAAGTTACTTAGAGCAACGGTATTAATCACCTCTGGCTTAGTGGTGTTACAAACGCTGGGGTATAGCGTGTCGGGAGTATTAGCCTTCGGTGGTATTGGCGGAATCGCGGTTGGTTTTGCGGCAAAAGATTTGCTGGCAAACTTTTTTGGTGGCCTGATGGTTTATCTTGATCGTCCATTTAAAGTAGGTGACTGGGTGCGTTCACCTGATCAGGAAATTGAAGGTACGGTAGAGCATATCGGTTGGCGTTTAACCACCATAAGAACCTTTGATAAACGGCCTCTTTATGTGCCGAACGCAACATTTACCAATATTTCTGTGCAAAACCCTTCAAGAATGAGTCACCGAAGAATATTAGAAACCATTGGGATTCGTTATCAAGATGGAGCGTGTATAGAAGTTATTATTAAAAATGTTAAGGCGATGTTATTAGCTCATGACGAAATAGACAGCACCCAAACCTTAATTGTAAATTTTAATGCTTTTAATCACAGTTCGTTAGATTTCTTTATCTACACGTTTACCAAAACAACAAACTGGATTAAATACCACGATGTTAAACAAGATGTTTTGTTGAAAATAATGCACATTATTGAAGACGAAGGGGCTGAAATTGCCTTCCCAACAACTACAATGCATATGCCTGATGAAGTGAAGTTTAAGACTTTATCGCCTGAGATGGCAGGACTGGCAGTTGAAAGTAAGTAGGAGTTAGTTATGACAAGTAAATTGGCTATTATCGGTGGGACGGGTCTTACTGAGCTGGAAGGGCTTACAATAAAAGAAACCAAGACGGTATCAACCCCTTATGGCAGTCCTAGTGCGCCTTTGGTTGTTGGTGAGTTAGATGGCCAAGAAGTCATATTTCTTGCCCGTCATGGTAACCCTCACAGAATTGCACCTCATGATGTTAACTATGCAGCCAATATCTACGCTTTAAAGCAAGAGGGTGTAACCGCTATTATCGGTGTTAATGCAGTAGGTGGTATTGATGATGTAATGGGGCCGGCTCATGTGGTGATTCCAGATCAGATAATTGATTATACTCATGGCAGAAAAAACACCTATTTTGAAGGTGATATGGATTCTGTTACCCACATTGATTTTTCATACCCTTATACAGAACCCCTAAGACAGCAGTTAATAGCAGTAGCTAACCAGTCTGATATTGCCTTTAGTGACTTTGGTGTTTATGGTTGTACTCAAGGGCCAAGGCTTGAAACGGCTGCTGAAATTGTCCGCCTTGAGCGTGATGGATGCGATATTGTAGGTATGACAGGAATGCCTGAAGCTGCCTTGGCCTGTGAGCAGCAGATGGATTATGCCTGCTTGGCCCTAGTGGTTAACTGGGGGGCAGGAAAAACCGAAAACATTATCACCATGGAAGAGATCGAGCAGGCCATTGATGATGGTATGGGTTATGTGAGGCAGATATTAAGTGGTGTGATTAAACCCAATTTCCATTGATGCCTGACTTCCTTGAGGCATAATCATCTACATGTCATATACTGTAAGCAATGCTTGTTGAATAATCACCTTTAGAGCGAAGGTGATTTTACTGACATTCGGAGTAGCAGTTATGTCTCAACACTCACCTAGCTATGCCTCGCCCCTCGAAACTCATCCACTAACGCCACCCAAGGTCATGTTATTTGACTGGCATGGCACCTTAGTTGATACGCTAGATGCTATGTATTCAGCTATGGAAGAGATGCTCCCCCAGTTAGAAGAATTAAATCTTGTTTCTAGATTGACACCAGAAGAGCATTGTAAGAAAGAAGAAGATATAAAACTGGTTCGTTATATTCGTATTTTTCGTCGTTTGCACCCTAAAATACTGGCTGAGCGACGAGTTTCTCGTACGGAAATATTTAATGCTGTGTTTGCTGAAGACCCAGGGGCTCGACGCATTGCTCATGAAGCCTATAACCATTGCTATCGTTCCCATTACGGGGAGGTAAAACCTTATCAAGAGGGTGTTTTTGAATACCTTTCTGCAATTAAACGCTTGGGTATAAAAATAGGAGTTGCGACAAATCGCAGTCGAGAGTTTCTTGATCATGAGATGTCGATTGTAGATGGCGGTCGCTGGCTTGGCTTATTTGATACTAGCGTTTGCGCTGATGATGTTGCAGATTATAAACCTTCCCCTGATGTTATTCACCAAGCTGTCGATCATGTGGGTGAAATTACGGATTCTTCTGTCTGGTATGTGGGTGATAGCCATACAGATATGATAACAGCGCATCATGCAGGTGTTACGCGTGTATTTTATAATGGCGCTCACTGGGAAGAGCGTTGGATAGACCGAATTATTGCCCACAAGGAACATAACCCAGAAGCGCCTCATGTGGTGGTGGACTCTTTTGAGCAGTTATTGCAAGCCTTGAGTGAGCTGCAAGCTTATGAACAAGGGGAGGGGCGAGGTGTATTTAATAATTTAGTTAATAATATCAGACCCAAGCCATACCCACCTAAAGAGCCTCCTCCTAAGCGTATAGAAGCCGACTGGCACCCTGCTGTAGTGCAGCTAAAATCCCCGGAAATTATTCTTTTTGACTGGCATGCCACTTTAGTTGATACGCTAGATGCCATGTATCATGCTGTTGATGACATGATTCCTGAATTTGAAGGACTTGGTTTATTAGATCGGTTGATTTCTGTTGATCAAAGTAAATCTCCTGAGGATGCACGTTTGGTCGATCATGTTCGACATTATCGTGAGTTGCATCCAAAGGTTAAAATTGACAGAAAAATATCACGTACTGACATATTTGAAGTTTTGTTCGGTGATGATGAGGAAGCTAAGCAGCTTGCACATAAAGCATTTACACACCACTACCGTAATCATTTCGGCACGGTGTTACCTTTTGAGCCCAATGTAAAAAATATGCTGATTGGTCTGAGAAATCTTGGTTTAAAGGTCGGGGTGATTACTAATCGAGATCGTGAGTTTTTTATTCAAGAATTAGCAAGGGTTGAAGAAACAGGTTGGGAGGCGCTTTTTGATTCGGATGTTTGTGGTGATGATACGGTTAAACGGAAACCTCACCCAGACCAAATTATAAAGGCGTGCAATGATCTTGGCTGTTCAATTACTAAAGATGTTTGGTATGTGGGAGATAGTACTACTGATATTATTGCCGCTAACACCTCAGGTGTAACGGCAGTATTTTTTAACGGTGCTCAATGGGATCAGCCCTGGCTTAAAAAGATTTTTCCCGGTAATGAGCGTTACCCCCATAAGCCTGATGTGGTGGTTAATGACTTCTCAGAGTTCTGGGCTTTAGTGCTCACCTGCAGGGCTAAAGTTAGGGTTGTGTGACTCTGAAGGTTCATTATAAACAAAGGGCGGATCTGTTGGTTCTATAGTGACTAATACGCCAAACTTAGGGTGATCGAGAAAATGTATTTCTCCGCTGCGCATTCTGCGTGTTTCATTCATATGAGCAATGTCGCTGGCAATGTAGTTAATTGCTTTTTCTTCGGCTACAGGAAAAGCATCTGTTTCAGTATCAGTTGAGTTTGTTTCTGGGGGCGTGGTGATGATTTCTGGTTGCTCTATGATGACTTCGGGGGAGGGGGTTACTGTTTCAGGTATGTTGTTGCTTGCACCCGTGATAGAGGAAAGAGAGCTTGCACTGAAGGTATCCTCTAAAAGCCACTCTTGAAGGTTTCTGCTTGCTCCTTCTTTATAGTTGGCTAGGTATAGATCAGTCTTTACGTGCAAGTAGCGGTTTTTTCTGAAGGTTAACTGGCCTTCAAGCTCATAATGCTCGCCAAATTGCTCTCCAGCTTTAATAGTAAGAGGGATGCCCTTTTTATTTTTTATTAATGGTTGTTTCCAGCCTGCAAACTCAAGCACTTCAAACTCTTTGCTGCGGGTCATTGCAGTAAATGATTTGTTTAATGTTAATGAGCTGTTTGGAAGGCGTTTAAGTTGACTTGCAACCATTGGGTCAGTCTTTACCAAAACGTATTGAGTCTCTGAGGATGGAAGGTTTAGAGGTATGTCGCTTTGATCCTGCTTATATTCTTTATTATTTTTGAATAGCAATACTTCAACCTGATACCAGGTAACTGCTTCTTCTTCGCTGGTATTAACTTCTACAGCAAAGAGTGTTTGAGCCGACAGTGATAAAGTAAAAAATGCTATAAATTTAGCAAAATTTGGGAGAGTTGGTCTTTGTATCATTAGTTTTATTTAGCTCGTATAGTTAGTTACGTTCTAGTAAATGTTATTTACTTGATGCACTTTTCGAAAGTTTGTCTAATAGTTGATTAATTGATCTCAGTTTACCATCAGAATCGTTCTGGTCTATCTCAAACTTGAGTGCACTAGCCCCATCCAATCGGTATTTCGCAGGATTAGCCTGTATTAACTGGATAATCGTTAGTGGGTCTACTTGAGTATCGCTTGAAAATTCAATGCGGCCTGAGGTCGCGCCTGCATCTAATTTGATAACACCTAGTGCTTCTGCCTTTAGCTTTAACTCAGTCTGTCTCATGAGATTTTTAACTTGCTCAGGTAGAAGTCCAAAGCGGTCTATCATCTCTACCTGAAGCTCCCTTAGAGTATCATTTGTTTTTGCATTGGCTATACGCTTATAAAGAATTAGCCTGTTGTGCACATCTGGCAGGTACTCGTCCGGTATCAATGCGGCTATTCGCAAGTTAATTTCTGCACCATGTTTCAGTGGTTTATCTAAATTGGGTGTTTTCCCTTCTTTTATTGCTTGTACGGCTTCTTCAAGCATTTCCATATAAAGAGTAAAACCAATATTTTGTATTTGGCCGCTTTGTTCGTCACCCAGTAATTCACCTGCGCCTCTGATTTCAAGGTCATGAGTGGCTAGCATAAAACCTGCGCCTAATTCTTGAGCGGCTGAAATAGCCTCAAGTCGCTTGATGGCATCAGGACTGATGTTTTTTTCAGTGGGTGTAAGCAAGTAAGCATAGGCTTGGTGATGAGATCGACCTACACGGCCTCTTAGCTGGTGTAATTGGGCTAAGCCAAATTTGTCCGCTCGCTCAATGATAATGGTATTAGCACTGGGAATATCGATACCCGTTTCAATAATGGTTGAGCACACCAGCACGTTAAAGCGTTTGTGATAAAAATCAGACATTCTTTGCTCAAGCTCCCGCTCTCGCATTTGTCCGTGTGCCACGCCTACACGTGCTTCACCAACCAGTTGTTGAATTTCTTCTGCGGCTTTATCGATAGATTTAACATCATTGTGGAGTAAATAAACTTGTCCGCCACGAAGAATTTCTCGCAGAATTGCTTCTTTAATTACTGCATTATCCCTTTCTCTTACAAAAGTCTTAACCGATAGACGTTTTGCGGGTGGTGTGGCGATAATAGAGAAATCACGAATACCACCCATGGCCATATTGAGTGTTCTTGGTATAGGGGTGGCTGTTAAATTGAGGATGTCTACTTCAGAACGAAGAGATTTTAAGCGTTCTTTTTGTTGAACGCCGAAACGGTGTTCTTCATCGATAATTAATAAGCCTAAATCTTTAAACTTAATATCTTTCTGAATGAGTTTGTGAGTGCCAATAATAATGTCAGCGCTGCCAGACTCAATGGCTGCCAGTGCTTTGTTTTGCTCTTGAGTGGTTCTAAAGCGGGAGAGAAGTTCAACTTGAACCGGGGTATCCGCAAAGCGGTCTTTAAATGACTCGTAGTGTTGTTGTGCTAGCAAGGTGGTAGGGACTAGTACGCCAACTTGCTTGCCTGAATGGGTGGCAATATAAGCTGCACGCATAGCCACTTCGGTTTTGCCAAAACCCACGTCACCACAAATAAGCCTGTCCATTGGCTTTGAACTTTGCATATCTTCTTCAACCGCATCTATGGCCGCAGCCTGGTCAGGAGTCTCTTCAAAGGGGAAGCCTGCACAGAATGCCTGATAGCTGGAATCTGGTTTTGTGGCAGCAAAGCCGACTCTAGCTTCACGACGTGCGTATACGTCTAAGAGCTCCGCAGCAGTATCTCGTATCTTTTCAACGGCCTTTTGCTTGGCGGTAGACCATTTATCTGTACCAAGCTTATGGAGAGGGGCGCGTGCCTCATCTGTTCCACTGTAGCGTGAAATAAGATGAAGTGATGATACGGGAACGTAAAGCTTTGCGCCTTGAGCGTATTCCAGCATTAAAAACTCATTGGTCTGACCGTCGAAATCAATAGTTTCCAGGCCGTGATAGCGGCCTACACCATTATCAATATGAACTACGGGAGCACCAATTCGTAATTCAGACAAATTCTTTATAGCAATTTCGCCTGAGTCGGTCGCACGCTTCCGTCTTCGGCGCTGCATAAC
>ENA-OSET01004465-OSET01004465.1-sediment-metagenome-genome-assembly--contig:-NODE-4465-length-12352-cov-3.662974_pt1 | contig 12352 bp, 9 predicted proteins | sample MGYA00237882_ERZ534229 | MGnify/ENA primary metagenome ERZ534229 (study PRJEB26408, sample SAMN06266212) | sediment metagenome | isolation source: Hudson Canyon methane seep mesocosm | place: USA:Hudson...
ATTCATTAGCAAATAAAGTACTTAAAATTCCATCTTGGAAGCCATCTAGTAATAAAATATTTGCACCCGTTCCCCCTGGTGCGGTTACAGCGATATGAGGACCATAATTAGAAAAACTTGATAATATCTTATGGTCATTCACGGCACTTACAGCAACTACGCCTTCAAACGCTGCGGGGTAATGCGGCTCTGCTGAACTGTCATTACCCGCTGCCGCGATTACAATAACCCCTTCCGCTAATGCAGCATTGATTGCATCCTCAAGCAATTGTGATTCATCAACTCCTCCCAATGACAAATTGATGATGTCTGCTTTCTTATTTGGTTTTAATCCTCTAGCGTCCGGTATCCCAGCAGCATAAAGAATGGCATTGGCTATATCACTATTAGTACCTTTGTTGTCGACCCCCAAAACGCGCAAGGGCATAATCATTGCGTTATAGGCAACGCCCGCAATGCCTATATTGTTATTGCCTTCAGCCGCGATAATACCACTCACATGAGAGCCATGAAATAACGAGCCAGTATCATGAGGGTTTTCATCTGGCCCTGAGACATCATCCTCCGCTGAAGTATCGTCTGAGATAAAATCATAACCATCTGTAAAATTAATATTATTAATTAAGTCCAGGTGGTTGGTGTCAATGCCAGTATCGATCACCGCGACGGTAACACCCTCGCCTGTCGAAGCTTCCCAAGCTGCTGGCGCATCAATCATTGCAAGGTTCCACTGCCGACTAAACTCTGTGTCATTGACCTGAGCGTTTAGAGCGCTTGCTTTAAAAATATAATTTGGCTCTGCGTAGAGCACATTGTCATCTAAATTTAATTGCTCGATTGTATTTAAGGTCTGCCATTTTATATTCAAGTCTGAGGCTTGAGGTGTGCCAACTAGATTTTCTTCGAAAGCTAATGTTTTACGTACGGCTTTGGTATCAATTTTATAAACTCGTCCAGTCGTACCAATAGTTTGTTTGCGTCGTAATTGATGTTTAGTTTCAAAAGATGATGAAGAGTCTTGTTTTGAGTGGAGAGTTTGTATTTTATGGCTCTCTTTAAACTTTACTACAACTTCTCCCGGGACAAATTTAGAATTTCCACCAAGAATAGAGTTGTTGGTTGTTAAAGTAGATATTAGGGTATGTGAAATAGCAAGCGTATACAGTACGGGCGATGAATGATCTTCTTCAGCTCTCAGTTCAATTATAAACACGCCATCTCTGGGGGCTGTGAGTGATTGGGATTTCGCGCTATTAAAACTTAAAGGCTCCGGCCCTGATTCATTTGGCTGATCATCCGCCGCGTGAAGTTCAAACGAAACATTAATTGCCGTCAATTCGTCGCTTGCAAAAAAGGTTGTAACGCGTACTTGCTGCCCTTTGATTAAAACGACACGATAGAAGTCTTTGGTATCTTTTACGTAAGAAAAATCACTATTAGTATAGCTGCCCTCATTACCACTAAGGTAACCCCCTAAATTAACTGGGTTTGATAAAATCTGAGCTGTTTCAATCTGATTATTTTCTTCTAAGAAAGGCCCAAAACTCATCACATCAGCATCAATATCTGATTGGGAGTCGATTGAAATGGTCCCGCTTACGGTAAACGTTTCAGAATTTGATTGCGAGCTAGATTCACTGCCACCACTACTACCACCGCAAGCCGTTTGTAGCAACACCAGAGAAAAAACAAGAAAATAACTGGCTTTTAAAATTAAGAATCTCATGTATTTTAGCTTAACCATTAGAAGTGAACGTACACTCTAACAAAATTATACATTTTAGGCATGGGAGAGAACACAAAACGTTTTATTTTGACATTTCAGGCTAAGCCCCCTCCTCTTTGATCTAGGGCTTTACCACTAATTCAAGCGTCTGAATATTTCTGCCAATTCACTTATACCACAAGCCGTTATTTCAATGGCTGCCGTTGAGCTTTAAGGGTGTGATAAATATATTCTAGAAAAGGCTCTCCTGCACGCGATTATGGCCGATGCAGCTTACGAATCAAATACCACCGATAACTGAGATACTACCTGACAGCATAGAATTGATGATTTGTTATTAAGGGAACGCAGAATGGTGGACTTTGTAGTGTGTCGCTACCTAAAAGATAGTGATAGGAAGTTAAGGACGGACCTTCTTGTAGATTAAGATCATTTTCAAGTACTAGCAGTGTTCATTTGAATACTGCCAGACAATATGAAGTAATTAATAAATGATATTAATTACTTCATCCTTTAAGGAGTCTCTACTTTGCTTCTTCACTTTCAGGCTTACGTACTTTAATGCTCAGCTCTCGTAATTGCTTTGTATCTACTTCACCTGGTGCTTGTGTTAATACACAGCTAGCACTTTGGTTTTTAGGGAATGCAATAACTTCACGAATTGATTTAGAGTCAGTCATCAACATAACCAAACGGTCTAAACCAAATGCCAAACCACCATGTGGAGGGCAACCGAACTTAAGTGCATCTAATAAGAAACCAAACTTATTATCGGCTTCCTCGTCATCAATACCTAGAATGCCAAATACCGTTTTTTGCATTTCAGCATCATGTATACGAATAGATCCACCACCTAACTCACAACCATTTAAAACCATATCGTAAGCGCGCGATAAAGCGCTCACAGGATCTGCTTTAAGCTCTTCTGGCGAACACGAAGGTGACGTAAATGGATGATGTATTGCGGTTAAACCACCGCCATCTAATTCTTCAAACATTGGGAAATCAACTACCCACATTGGTGCCCACTTACAGGTATAAAGGTCTAAGTCTTCACCAATTTTACAACGTAGCGCACCAATTGCTTCGTTTACAATCTTTTCTTTATCTGCACCAAAGAATACGATATCTCCATTCTCAGCACCAAGTTTTTTCATAATTGCCAGAGCAACATCTTCACCCAAGAATTTAACAATTGGTGACTGAAGACCCTCAGCCCCTTTCTCAAGCTCATTTACTTTTATCCAAGCTAGGCCTCGTGCGCCGTAAATGCTTACGTATTTAGTGTAGCCATCAATTTGCTTACGAGAAAGAGAAGCACCACCAGGCACCCTAAGTGCTGCAACACGACCTTTTGGGTCAGCTGCTGGTCCAGCAAACACCTTAAAGTCTACCGGTGCGACTAAATCAGCAACATCGACCAATTCTAATGGAATTCGCAAATCAGGTTTATCACTACCGTAACGACTCATTGCATCTGCGTAAGTCATACGCGGAAAGTCACCTAACTCTATGTCCATTAATTCTTTAAACATAGATGAAGCTAAAGACTCCATCATATCCATAAGCTGAGCTTCTTCCATGAAAGAACACTCAACATCTATCTGAGTAAATTCTGGCTGACGATCTGCTCGTAAATCTTCATCACGGAAACATTTTGCAATTTGGTAGTAACGATCAACACCAGACACCATTAACAACTGCTTAAATAACTGTGGCGACTGTGGTAATGCAAAAAACTTACCTCCATGTGTACGACTTGGTACCAAGTAGTCTCGTGCGCCTTCAGGTGTAGCACGTGTTAGGATTGGTGTTTCAACATCCATAAAGCCTTTTTGGTCTAAGAAATTACGAATGTAATTTGTAACTTTTGAACGAAACATAAGTTTGTTCAGCATTTCTGGTCGTCTTAGATCCATGAATCGATATTTAAGACGAATATCTTCACCAACTTCAACATAGTTATCTAAAGGAAAAGGAGGTGTTTCAGCAGCGTTTAAAATAGTAAGTTCTTTACCTAGAATTTCTATTTTACCTGTCGCCATATCTTCATTTATAGTGCCATCAGGTCTCGCTCTAACAATACCTTTTATTTGAAGTACAAATTCACTTCTAACACGCTCTGCGCTCGCGAAGCTTTCTTCAGTATCTGGATCAAAAACAATCTGAGCGATTCCTTCACGGTCACGCATATCTAAAAAGATAACGCCTCCATGATCACGACGACGATGAACCCAACCGCAAATGACGACTTCTTGGCCGATATGCTCTTCATTTACAAAACCGCAATAATGGCTACGCATAAATCTTTCCTACTTAATCTTTTTTATTGAAAGTATAATTGGCGTTTAAGGCTTTTCTCGACCTTAACCGCTAAATCTGTTGTATTCTTTTAACTTGATTGACTAGCGCTCTGACTCTGATCAGAACCACTTGCTAAATTTTTCTTTTTACCCGTTTTGAAATCCGTTTCATACCAGCCAGCGCCTTTTAGCCTAAAGCCAGCTGCAGAGATACGCTTTACAAAGCTGTCATCACTGCATTCAGGACAAGTTTTTAATGGCTCGTCACTTAACTTTTGAAGGACGTCTTTCTCAAAACCGCAAGATTTGCAAGCATACTCATAAATTGGCATCTTTTAGCCTCAACCGAACTACTAAATCGTATTAAAAAGGCCGCGTAGTATATACAATTTTATTGTTAATAGCAGTTCCTTCCATGAATTAGAAAGCATCTGACCTTAGTTTTTTGATTATATTAGTCATATGCTAATAACATAAAGATATTTAGTACACATTATGATCATAACCATTTAGAATTATGGCTAAAAATTAGAATTAGAATTAGGATTACTGTGACAACAAGAACCGAACAAAAACAACGCACGAGACGTTCATTATTAGATGCTGCATTAGAGCTCTTAAGTGCTGAAAGAGTCTTTTCTAGCTTAAGTTTACGAGAAGTGACAAGGACAGCTGGCATTGCACCCACTTCATTTTATCGTCACTTTGACGACATGAATGATCTTGGGCTAGCATTGGTCGAAGAAGCAGGCTTAGCCTTACGTCAACTCCTACGTAAAGCTAGAGCTCGCATTAAAGAAAAAGGTACAGCGATTGACACTTCATTAGATACATTTATGGAGTATTTAATAAATCATACTGATCACTTCAGGCTACTTTTACGCGAGCACACAGGAAATTCAAAAGAATTTAGAGCTGCAATATCTCTAGAGATAGAACATTTTGTTGCAGAGTTGGAGGAATACTCCAAACTTAGATCAAGCGAGGCGAATGAGGCAGCTATTTCTCCTCTTGAACAACACGCTCTTGCAGAAGCAATGGTCATTATTGCGTTTAATATGGGGGCTGTTGCGCTAGACAGCACAAAAAAAGAAAGAGAAAAAGTACTAGAAAAAGCAAAACTGCAACTTCGGATGTTATATTTCGGCGCTCATTATCGACAGCACCGTTAAACAATATTAAAAAGCTAAAAAGGCTAGGCGTTTTGACCGCCAGCCTTTTAAATGCGTAACTAAAAAGAGGCATTAGCATACCAATTTAAACTGCCATAACTAAACTCTAATTTCCTGCAGCAGTCATCTCTCCATACAGAATCGTATATTCTCCCGCACTTAAAACACCATCATTATCGAAATCGACCTTAGAGAAGGTTTTCTTTAAATTAGTAGAGTTGGAGGCCTCAGCAATACTAATTAAACCATTACCATCTAGATCTAATGAGTTAAAAGCTTTTTCAGAGGCAAGTAACTGGTCGTCATGCACGATAGTACCAAAGTGCGTTTGCTGCTCTAGCGCTGTAAATGCGAGCATATTAGAATCCAAATTGGTTTGCGCTAGTTGATGCCCTTTTTCTACCGCCGCTCTATACCAACTATCAGAATACTGCATGATTGTAAGTTTGCTCGCGCCTAATGAGTCGGTTGGAAGATCATGTTTCTCAAGTAAAGAAGTAAAACATTGTGCCGTGGTATATATCTGATCCTTTGTGAGTTCAGATATGTTGTAACCTTCAGTAAAACACGCATCAAAATTAGAGCTGTATATGTCAGAAATATTTTCTTCCGCTGAGGCATTTACTGATGAAGCGCCACAACACATGATTAAAACCAAAGAGGCATTGGATAGTTTATTAATTCTTGTATTTTTCATAGCCGACTCCAATAAATAAAGGCGAGTTTTATATTAACTTAAATTTAGTATACCCCTATGTTTTTCTTTTTTTGTGACCTACATTCAATTAATTTTAAACTTTTGTTAAATATTTCACTTAATAAAAGTTTTATTTGTGTCTGTTTTAAATTAATTACATCAATTAAATGACACTAGTGAATTTAATTCATATCACAAAAGGAAGTTATTTAAATGCTAAAAAAGTAACAATAAGGTAGAAAACAATTCTATTTATCTCGAAATTGTACGTGTTTTTCTATAGAATCCTTTTTCGTAATTTTGCACTAGTTAATCTTAGCTTAAATGGTGCGTATACAAAGCTGATGAAGTCATATCAAAACAAAAATTCCTCTTTGGTATTGCTTCGTTTACGGCGCCATAACCAAACCTGACTATTATCTTCACTTACGTTTAACACTCATAAGGTTGTTAAACTCAAAATTTAAAATTCATTAGATACTAAAAACTTATCTATGTATCACGCAACCTACTTTGTAGGTTAAGTGCTAGTCAATAAGTTCGGTATTGGTAGTAGAAGGTCGTAATAGATATGAGTAAAGTATGTGTTCTGGGTGCAGGAACTATTGGTGCGGGAATCGCACAAACGTTTGCAAGCAATGGCTTTCAGGTAGTGCTTCGTGACATTAAACAAGAGTTTGTTGATCGCGGGTTAGAGATCATCAAAAAAAACATAAAGCGCTTAAATACAAAAGGTAAAATTACGGACGAACAAGCTGAAAAAATATTAGCCAATGTTGTAGGCACAGTTGATATAACCCAAGCAAAAGATTGTATTTTAGTTGTTGAAGCCGCTGTCGAGAACATGTCAATTAAAAAGACTATATTCGCTGAGTTAGACGAAGTTTGTAATCAAAATACCATATTTGCTACCAACACCTCCTCTCTATCTATAACGGAGGTCGCCACGTCAACAAGTCGTCCCGATCAAGTTATTGGTATGCACTTCTTCAACCCTGCCCCTGTTATGAAGTTAGTTGAAATTATTAAAGGAATTACTACTTCCGATACAACCTTTGAAACAGTTAAGGCGATCACAGAAAAGCTTGATAAAACGCCAGTAGAAGTCGCTGAAGCACCAGGGTTTGTAGTAAATCGCATCCTTATCCCAATGATTAACGAAGCAGTAGGTATTTTCGCAGAAGGGGTGGCAAATGTTGAGGATATAGATAATGCAATGAAAATGGGCGCCAACCACCCAATGGGTCCACTTGCTCTTGGTGATTTAATTGGTTTAGACGTTTGCCTAGCGATTATGGAAGTACTTCAAGAAGAATTTGGCGATAGTAAATACCGCCCTCACCCATTATTACGAAAGTATGTACGCGGTGGCTGGCTAGGTCGTAAAAGCGGTAAAGGTTTTTACGACTACTCAAAATAACGATCATGTTTGCTTAGTCTAAGCTCGGTATGGGTCGTTACAAAGCCATACCGAACTAAGCAGCTTTCCTATTCTAATACAAAAACCTGTCTTCTTAAGGCTTGTGTCAGTAATTACTGATTATAGTCTTTGCTAATCTTTTTTGGTTTGATCTACCAATTCGTAATTTAATTCTTTGAAATATTGATTGTTTTACTGTGAGCTCAGTCATCAGTTTGCTAGAATCGCCCTCACTCTGAAAGCGTAAATAAGCTTGTTGCGTTTTAATCTAACTATATTAAGAATTAAAGAACAAACAACAAAATATGACTAAGTCAAAAGCATTATCTAAAAAACCTGTTTCACAGCACACACCTATGATGCAACAGTACTTTAACTTAAAGAAAGATCATCCTAATGATCTACTTTTTTATCGTATGGGTGACTTTTATGAAATGTTTTATGAAGATGCCAAAACAGCTTCTCAAATTTTAGACATTACACTGACTGCTCGGGGAAAAACGGATGGCGAACCTATCCCTATGGCAGGTATCCCTTTTCACGCAGCAGAAAATTATATTGCAAAATTAGTACGTTCAGGTGTTTCTGTTGCCGTCTGCGAACAAACAGGTGACCCTGCGACCAGTAAAGGCCCGGTTGAGCGCGCGGTCATGCGAATTGTTACACCAGGGACCTTGACTGATGAAGCATTTCTTGAGGAGCGTCGTGACAATTTATTGTGCGCGGTGCATTTTGACAGCGAACAGAATTTTGGCGTTTCTTGGATAGATCTGAGCGGTGGTCGCTTTAGTGTTAGTGAAGTATCTAGCCTACATGAAATGGTGAGTGAGCTTCAGAGAATTCAACCTGCAGAAATTTTAATTAGTGATGAGTTTCCTTTTGAAACCAGTATTGAAGGTTTTTCAGGTATTCGCAGACAAGCGCCCTGGTTATTTGACTCAGAGAGCGCTGAGAGACTTTTAACTGGTCATTTTAAAACAAAGGATCTTAGCGGTTTTGGCTGCGAAAATATGCACATAGCCATACAAGCGGCAGGCTGCTTACTCCAATACGCTAAAGATACTCAGCGCAATCAATTGCCCCACATAAATTCACTCACCAAAGAGATGCGAACCACCAGCATTCTACTTGATGCGGCAAGTCGTAAAAATCTCGAGATTGACACCAATTTAGCGGGTGATACGCAGCACACGCTTGCTTGGGTAATGGATGCTTGCAGTACCTCGATGGGCAGCCGGTTATTACGTCGTTGGTTAAACAAACCCTTACGTGATCGGGGAGTAATTAAAGCAAGACAAGCGGTTATCTCAGAGTTATTAAACGAATACAAATATGACCCAATCCAAGATCTATTAAAGAAGACTGGCGACGTAGAACGAATATTAACGCGTGTTGCTCTACGCTCAGCGCGTCCGCGTGACCTTTCGAGACTAAGAGATACGATAATTTTACTACCTGCAATTCAAGCGGAAATAAAATCACTTACGTCCGAACGAATGATTTTTATCAGTAAGCTGATCTCTGAACATCCTGAAATATCTGACCTACTCGAAAATGCTATTATTGATAACCCTCCGGTCGTAATTCGTGATGGAGGCGTTATAAAAGAAGGTTATGACGCAGAGTTAGATGAATTACGTAACATCAGTGAAAACGCTGGACAGTTTCTTATAGACCTTGAGCAAAGAGAAAAAGAAACAACGGGTATTTCATCTCTAAAAGTCGGATATAATCGAGTTCATGGCTATTTTATAGAAATTAGCAAATCTCAATCTGAACAAGCTCCGGATACTTATGTTCGTAGACAAACACTTAAAAATGCAGAGCGTTTTATAACTCCAGAACTTAAGATATTTGAAGATAAAGCTTTAAGCAGTAAAAGTCGGGCGCTCAGTCGAGAAAAAATGTTATATGAAGGTATTATTGATCAGTTAAATGATCAGCTGTCTCAATTGCAAAACAGTGCTCAAGGCATCTCAGAATTAGATGTACTTAGTAATTTTGCAGAACGCGCGCAAACACTTAACTTCAATTGCCCTGAATTTACTGAAGAACATAAGATTTTGATAGAAGAAGGTCGTCATCCTATTGTTGACCAGCTTATTTCAGCACCATTTGTACCAAACGATTTAATGTTAGACCAGCAACGAAAAATGTTAATTATTACCGGCCCTAACATGGGTGGTAAGTCGACCTATATGCGTCAGGTCGCATTAATTGTGTTGTTAGCTGGAACAGGGAGCTTTGTACCCGCAACACGTGCGACAATCGGTCAGGTTGATCAGATATTTACGCGCATGGGTAGTTCTGATGATACAGCTGGTGGCCGCTCAACATTTATGGTTGAAATGACTGAAACAGCTAATATTCTCAACAATGCGACAGAGCAAAGCCTAGTACTTATGGATGAGGTAGGACGCGGCACCAGTACTTTTGATGGGCTTTCGCTTGCTTGGTCAAGCGCTGTTCATCTGGCGAAAGAGATCAAAGCCTACAGTTTATTTGCAACTCATTACTTCGAGATGACACAAATCACCGAGGAGATTGAAACAACAGCAAATGTTCACCTTAGTGCAACGGAACATGATGATACGATTGTGTTTTTACATAACGTGTTAGACGGCGCAGCGAGTCAAAGTTATGGTTTACAAGTTGCCAAACTTGCTGGCGTACCGGATATAGTTATAGGTAACGCAAAAAAGCAGCTCGCTGAGTTAGAGTTAAAAGATCAGCAGTTGCATAGCGCACAAGCCCAGCAAGTAGAAGCACTGACGCATGAATCTAGCGATGCAATTATTAAGAAGCTCACTACAAATAATTCAGACGACGGCTTTAGCCATTATCAAAATGACTTATTTAATGCAGAGCCGACCGAGTTAGAACGTGAATTAAAGCGAATTGATCCTGATGATTTAACACCTAGAGATGCATTAAATGCATTATATGCACTCAGAAAACTATTATAGCTTGAACCAAGTCACAGCAGACTTTAAAATAGCCGACAATAATTTAAATAAGATGCTTATTTTAAGTAAAAGCATCGATATAGAGACCACTAACGCTGGAAACGCACTATGACTTTCGTTGTTACCGATAACTGCATTAAATGTAAATACACAGACTGTGTTGAAGTATGTCCTGTTGATTGTTTTTATGAAGGACCTAATTTCTTGGTTATTGATCCTGATGAGTGTATTGATTGCGCGCTTTGTGAACCTGAGTGCCCTGCTGATGCAATTTTCTCCGAAGATGAATTACCTGCTGACCAGGTGAAGCATATTGAGACTAATGCTGAGCTTTGTCAGGTATGGCCTTGCATTACTGAGCAGAAAGACCCACCAGCAGACGCTAAAGAATGGGACGGTGTTGAAGATAAATTTAAACTTTTAGAACGTTAGTTCTGAAGATTTAACCTGTCATTTTGATTGGATGACAGGTTAATTATATATTGAAGCGTTTTTCTAAAGCTATCTCTAAGCTTTGACCTTTAAAACTCAGTTCTAAAATCGTAGATTGCAATTCAAAGTCCTGTCGATTGGTGCCGCACAACTTCACCATTAACCATAAAAATAACTTCCTCAGCAATATTAGTTGTTAAATCTGCAATACGTTCTAGATACCTAGAGCAAGATAATAACGCCACAGCCCGCTCTACCATTGAAGAGTCCTGTTTCATCAAAGCTTGTAATTCCACATACATTTGTCGATTTACGTCATCAACTAAGTTATCCATATTTATTACTTTACGCGCCAAATCCACATCCATTTCTACCAATGCAGTTAAGCTGTTATGTACCATCGTTCTTATTGTAGAGGGTATGACCGTTGTAAACCCCTCTGGGTAAGGGATAGGGTCTTGCTTTTCTAGTTCGATAGAACGTTTAGCCACATTAACGGCAAAATCCCCCATACGCTCAAGGTCATTATTTACTTTAAGTACCACGACTAAAAAACGAAGGTCAACAGCGACGGGTTGATGTAAGGCTAGTATTTTTAAGCATTCATTCTCGATGAACACTTCTTTATCATCAATTTTTATTTCATCAACAAAAACTTCTTCCGCCAACATATGGTCACGTTCAATCAATGAAGCGATTGCTTTATTAATTGAAATTTCTACCATATTTCCAAGCTGTAGAATTTGTTTTTTAAGTGATAAAAGGTCACGTTGTAAGTGGTTAGACATGCTTTATTCCTTCAAATAATTAATTACAGTTTGGCTATTAATCTGACTTAAAATAGTTATCCAAACCTTCCTGTAATGTACGCTTCTGTTAATTCGTGGTCAGGATTAGTAAATAAGTGTTGTGTGTTATTTACTTCTACCAAGTTACCAAGATGAAAATAAGCTGTTCTATCAGAAACTCTGGCCGCTTGTTGCATCGAGTGTGTAACGATCGCGATGGTAAAATTCTCTTTGAGCTCGGTAATGAGCTCCTCAATTTTAGAGGTTGCGATAGGGTCTAGCGCCGAACAAGGCTCGTCCATCAATATTACTTCAGGACTAATTGCTATGGTGCGCGCAATACAAAGTCGTTGTTGCTGACCGCCAGATAAACCCGTACCTTGCTGATCAAGTCGGTCTTTCACTTCATCCCATAACCCGGCTTTACGTAAACTATCTTCTACGATTTGATCAAGCTCAGAGCGGCTTTCTGTCAAACCATGGATTTTCGGGCCATAAGCGACATTCTCATAAATAGACTTTGGAAAAGGGTTTGGTTTTTGGAATACGATACCGACCCGCGCTCTTAAAGGAACAATATCTTGTTTCGGGTGGTAAATATTCTTGCCTTCAAGATCAAAAGAACCTGTGACTTTACAGATATCGATCGTATCGTTCATCCGGTTTAAGCAACGTAGAAATGTTGATTTACCACAACCAGATGGGCCGATCATGGCCAATACTTCATTTTTAGCAATATCGATACTAACATCAAATATCGCTTGCTTATCGCCATAAAAAACATCGACATTACGCATAGACATCATTGGGTTATCAACAAAAGGTTGTCCAATTGTTTTTTCAATTTT
>ENA-OSET01004466-OSET01004466.1-sediment-metagenome-genome-assembly--contig:-NODE-4466-length-12350-cov-29.422146_pt1 | contig 12350 bp, 12 predicted proteins | sample MGYA00237882_ERZ534229 | MGnify/ENA primary metagenome ERZ534229 (study PRJEB26408, sample SAMN06266212) | sediment metagenome | isolation source: Hudson Canyon methane seep mesocosm | place...
GTCAATGGATCTCGGCATCCATGCCAAGATGACGGCTTTAGGCAGGGTAGCGATAACAATAAATAAATTTAGCCATTGTTACTTAATGAAGGTAAATTTAAGTTAATAATTCAACCAACATATTTTCATAAACTTCAGATAAAACTTCTAAATCATCAACCCCTACATTCTCATTGATTTTATGAATACTTTCATTAAGCGGGCCAAGTTCTATTACTTGAGAGCCAGTAGGTGCAATAAAGCGGCCATCAGAAGTACCACCACCCGTATCGTCTATTGTTTCAAAACCACAGACTTTTTTTATGGCTGTATGAGCGGCTTTGATTAATTCGCCCCCTTCAGTCAAGAACGGGTTGCCAGATAAACGCCACTGCAAATCGTATTTAAAGTCATATTTATCAAAGATTGCTGCCGTACGTTGTTTAATGGTTTCCTGATCCAGCTCAGTACAAAAGCGTAGATTAAACTGAATTTCTAGTTCTCCCGGGATTATATTTTCTGCCCCGGTGCCTGAATTGATATTTGAAACCTGTAAACTGGTCGGTGGGAAAAACTGGTTACCGTTATCCCAAACCTCTTCTGTTAGCTCTTTAAGTGCAGGTGCAAATGCATGAATAGGATTTTCTGCAATTTCAGGATATGCAACGTGGCCTTGTATGCCATGAACAGTTAATTTTGCACATAATGAACCACGGCGACCCACGCGTATGACATCGGCAATTTTTTTATCACTGGATGGTTCACCAACCAGACACCAGTCTATTTTTTCGTTACGTTTTTCCAGTACTTCAACAACTTTAACCACACCATTAGTGGCAATACCTTCTTCGTCACTGGTAATCATTACCGCAATAGAGCCAATGTGATCTGGGTGATTAGTAATAAAGCGTTCGACAGCGGTAATAAAGCAGGCAATCCCGCCTTTCATATCAGCTGCACCACGCCCATAGAGTTTGCCATCTCTGATAGTGGGCTCGAAGGGAGGGGAGTCCCAGCGATCTAATGGACCAGGAGGTACCACATCGGTATGACCTAAAAATGTTAACAGGGGTTTGGCTTCGCCTCGGCGTAACCAGATGTTCTGGGTGTCATCAAAGTTTAAACGCTCTTCTTTAAAGCCAATTTTGCTAAGGCGTTCGACAAGAACATCTTGGCAACCTGCATCTTTTGGAGTGACTGATTCTCTGCTGATGAGGTCTTTTAGTAAAGTTAATGTTTCGCTCATAATTCCGCTTGATAGTTTTCTGCTTTAAATCCTACGATCATCTTTTCCCCAGTGTCTAATACTGGGCGTTTGATTAATGTTGGCGTTTCTAGCATATATTTCATTGCAGAGACTTTAGAAACTGATTTTTTTTGTTCATCAGTCAATTTACGCCAGCTTGTACTTTGTTTATTTAGTAATTTTTCCCAGCCTAAGGCCGATTCAAATGACTCAAGTAATTCAGTCGTCAGGCCTTGTTTACGATAATCATGGAATTGAAATTCAATATTGTTATCTTGTAACCAATCTTTGGCTTTTTTAACGGTATTGCAATTGCTGATGCCATAAAGAGTATGCATGTTATAGCTCGCTATTTAATAAATCTTCAATACTGGGTAGGTCTTTGTCTTTATGTCTGTATGATTTATATAAATCGATAAATTCCATAAAGGCCTGTTCCAGATCGTCAAGAATACCTTCTTCATTCTCTCTGTCTTCTATGGAAATATCAGGGGTTTCTAGGTATTCTTTTTGCAGGTCTATTTCACTGTTTAAAGATAGGATGGCATAAAGAACAGCGTTGCTGGATAAAGATTCTGACATGATGTTTTTTTGGATAAAGGTTAATATTTTTTGATAGGGGATAGTATAACGCGCAATAAGATATAGGTCGTTATGCAATTTGTCTATTCCGCTGTCAGCCCGATATGAAGCTTTCAAATTATACAAGTGCGCTAAGTAGGTGAAATTGACAAGGAGCAGTGAGGGTGAGTAGAATACGTCTTACATTTATTCTTACCAGTAGAGTGTCATGCTAGCATCTCACGTTAAATTATCAAGCAAAGGGCAAATAGTTATCCCTAAATCAATGCGAGATTCATTGCATTGGGACACAGGGGTGGAGTTAACATTAATCGCCTCAGAAAATGGTCTTATATTGCAGGCCAAGCAAAAAAAATCAAAACAGGATATAGGTTCTTTGCGTGGAATGCTTCAAAATTCGTCTCCTTCATTATCAACTGAAGAACTTTGTCTGCCTGTTGATTATGATTTTGATAAATAATGATAGCCTTTGATACTAATCTGTTAGTGCGTCTTGTCATGAATGACCACCCTCAACAGGCCGAAATTGCAGAAAAATTACTTAAATCAAATGATGTGTTTATTTCTCGTACAGTCCTTTTAGAAACTGAATGGGTTCTGCGATCACGGTATAAAATCAAAGTAGAACAAATGAGTGAGTTTTTTGCTGCATTACTCAATCAAGACAGCATTGTTATAGAAAATATGCAACAAATAGAGCAAGCATTAAAATGGTATGAATTAGGTGCTGATTTTGCTGATGCTATGCACCTTGCTGTTTGTAACTCATCTCCTTTATATACTTTTGACAAAGAATTTTGTAAAACAGCACGAAAAAAAGGTATTACGCCTACTGTTAATATTTTAAGTTCTTGATTCCCCCCCCTCCATGATACTGAGGGGCGGACACTCCTATATCAATAGTTGTCTTGGAACTCATTCCAGTATTGTTTGTGACTGCCAAACAATACTGTCTCTGGAAATTGGCTGAAGCTTGTGAGTAATCTTAAAGTCTATACTCTTTAGTCTTCTCTTGATGGCGAAACTGAATGAATGCAGGAGCAGCGTAGCGGTGTGCTGAAAGGATAAAGTAAAGCGCTTAATCACCCAATAATATACTTTTTCACCGTACGACGATCCAATTGAGTAATTTTTGCCACAGCCTCATAGCTCCCTTGTTGATCATACAAAAAACGACAATAACGCTGTAAAAGTTGTTGAGCTCCGTTTTCTACTGGGTTTTCGGAAAGACTAAATTCATTATTATGCTCAGGCGAAGTGCTTTGTTCGGCTATTTTATATTGGCCTGTAATACATATCTGGCGGATGCATTGCTCCAGTTCTCTTACATTGCCAGGCCAGGCGTAATTTGTTGGGATTGTCTGTCGGATATACTTTTCAATTCGGCTGGCTAGTAAAGGGGAGGGGAGATCCGTTACTCTGTTGACGAGGTCTACTATTAAATGCGCTAGCTCATCAGGGTTTTCTTGTATGCGTTGTTGCAAGCTGGGGATTTCTATCACATCAGAACAAAGACGGTAATAAAGGTCATCTCTAAAAATACCCTCTTTCCTCAATTGCTCAATATTGCGATTGGTTGCACTAATCACACGCCCAGAAAAACGCATTTTTTCATGGCTGCCTACTGGGCAAAATGTACGGTCTTGAATAACATTGAGCAATTTTACCTGGGTGGGAATATCGATATCGCCAATCTCATCAATAAAAATCGCGCCATATTCACTACAACGCGCAAACAAGCCTTGATGATGTTCTATTGCTCCGGTAAAAGCGCCTTTTTTATGGCCAAATAATTCTGATTCCAGTAATGATGCGGGGTATTGGGATAGGTTGATAAATTGAAATGAACGAGTGAAGCTTTCTTTAAAACGTCTAGTGTTTAAATCAAAAGGGATAAAACCTGAGCAGCCAATGGTATGGGCAACCAAACTTTTTCCTGTGCCTGTTGCACCCAGTAACAAAGTGGAAAAATCTTCCATTTTTCCACAAAGATAATCAACATACCATTGAGGGTTAAAGGTGAAAATATTATTCCAAAGACGCATTCTTAACTGGATAATTGAAGCGCAGTTACCTGAAATAGCAGAATTAATAAAATAAAAGCCTCTGTGTAATTGGTAGAACAAGGCGATAAACTTCTCTGTCTCTGCATCATTAAAACCAGCCTTTTTAAAGCATAGGATTATTTCTCTAGCAAAACCAAGTTCAATGGGCTTGTCACCCGTTACCCGCTGCTTTTCTATTAATTCAATAAAAGGCTGTTGAAATTCATGGAATTGATAAAACAGCCATGAATACTGCATTATTTCCTGATTTTTAGCAGCATAATCATTAATCTTAAAATCACCGAGTTCATCTAATTTAGCACATAGCAGGGTTTGAATTTTTTCTGAACGCTGAAAGATGCTTTCTGAATTAATTGTAATATTCAATAGTTGGCAATCAGCTTGTTCTCTCTGTTCGCTAAAGGGATTAACAAATGCGAGAGAGGTTATTTGCTTGAAAAAAGTATATTGTTCTGCTGAAAGTTTTTTCATATTTTTTTAAGGCTATGTCATCGGTAAGTGTTGAAAAGTTGAAGTGGCTCTTAAAAGTCCTCTCCAGCAGGAGAGGACTTAAGCGTTAACAAAATCCACACTTAACGGTGATATAGACTTTCCTGGTTACCCATAAGTTTCAGCCAATTTCCATAGCCAGTATTGCCGGCTAGTAACTAACAATACTGGAATGAAATCCATGACAACTCTGATGTAGGAGCGTCCGCCCTCGGCGCGAATATAACAGGCTCTTGCTTTTTTAGATCAAGATCTCTATTTAAAATCGCGCCGAGGGCGGACGCTCCTACCTGCTCCTCATTCATATTAAAGGGCTACACTGTGGCGGAAAGCGATGCGTAATCAGGTAGCTTTTTTAATGATTGAATCTAGATTTAAACATAGGCTAGTACTCATAAAATGTACATACTGATATACATAAAAAGTATATTTATATAGGGTGTGATATTGTTAAAAAGCATATATTGTTGATTTATAAGTTTATTTTTAACTGGCACGAGTCTTGTAATAGCTATGGTGAACTTTACCAAATTATGGGAACTATTATGAACAGCTTAAAACGTATATACATCAGTATCAAAGGTCAAATTGATCATGCAGCAGATGAATTTGAAAATCATGAAGCCTTAGCTGCGGTGGCTATTCAGGATTTACAAGCAATAGCCAGCAAAACAAAGCTACATTTGCATCGTGTTAGCAAGATGACTGAGCAGTACCAAAAACAGTTAGACGATTTAACACAACAAGAAACACAGTGGACGGCCCGTGCTGTTAAGGCAAAAAGACAGGATGAACAGAAAGCTTTGCAGTGTGTTAAACGTTTGGTGCAAACACAAAAACAAATCACCTTACTTGAGCAACAACATGAAGCCAGTACAAATCAGGAAAATAAAATCAGAGATGACCTTAATGCTATTCAGGAGCAGTTACTGGTTTTAAGCAATAAAAAACAAATGCTATCAGCCAGACAAAACCGGACGCATTTGCAAGAAGCGATACAAGATAATCAGCTCAATTCAGTCGACAATGTTCAACAAGTATTTGATCGCTGGGAAGGGCAGGTGGTTAGTGCTGAATATGATACCCCAGTAAATATTGAAGATAGTCTATTAGATAACTTTGAGAAAGAGGAAGAGGAATTTGCATTAAAAATGATGCTTGATGAACTCAGTGAATCCGATAAATCTTCTGACAACACAAATAGGTGATCGCTATGTATGAATCTACAGTATTAGAACCTCAAGCTTCTGTCTCAACGGAAGACGATAAACCAGGAAAAAGTATGACAGCCAAAATAAGCAGTTATTTACGCTGGGCAGGCTCCTTATTAATTATCCTGTCAGCCATCAGCTTTATGCTGCAGGGTTACAGTGAAATATCAGCCAGTTATCGCTACTGGGTCAGTTTAGGACTGACTTTATTATTATGTAGCGGTGGATTGGTTTGTGCCTATTTATTTAACGAGACCAAGGGGGCGAGAATATTTTTTGGCTTAGGGACGGCTTTCTTGTCGGTTCAAGTCTCGCAAGTCAGCGCCATGATTTATGCTTATGTACAAGGCGATAGTGCATTGCAACCTGCTTTTACTTCCTTACAGTTTAGCCATGTCAGTCCAGGTATTATTGCGATAGACCTAATTCTTACAGGGGTATTGTTAGTTCTGGTCAGTTATGCTTGCTATTCAATTTTGGCACGTAAACATCTTAAAACCATATTAATAGCTTCATGTGTCGCCAACCTAGTATTAATGCTACCCATAAGAGATGCTCAAATAATTCCTTTTATTATTGCAGGCTTGTTTATCTTTATTAGACATATTGAACAGGGCTTGCACCACGATAGTAGTATGCGCTTATATGAAGGGCTGGCTGCCAGAGCCTTACTGAGTTTACCTTTATGGATTATTATTGGGCGTAGTTTATTGCACCCTGGCTCTTCAATGTTGGCTACAGTAATCTTGGGCATTATTGTGGTGTATTGTATTTATGATATAAAACGTTACACCATATCTGGCCCCGTTATTTATATTGCTCAATGGATAGGTACTTTTGCAGCGGTTGCTATTTGGGCTAATGCTTCTTTTCAATATGGAGATATCACTAAGCCCTTATTTATTTTACCTGCTGGTTTTATTTTATTTTCATTGTCTGGGCAGGTGGTTTACCATTCACGTTTATATCGTTTTATTAGCTCACTAATTATCGTCGGTTTAAATTATACTGCGCTAATAAGTCAACAAGATACAGCTATTATTGCACCCATAGCAGCCATTGCATCAGGTATGTTTTTAACCGTTTATGGTATGAAATACCGTGAAAAAATTGCTTTCTTCTGCGGTAATATTTGTGTAGCCGGTGGTGTGTTATTTTACTGGGAATATGCGGTTAATTTATATTCAAATACACCGTGGATTAGTAGTATCGTATTGGGCTTGTTTGTTATTTTATTAGCCTCTTATATTGAAAATAAAGAACAACAAATCAAATCAAAAACACGTTATTATTTCAATGAACTAAAAAGCTGGAATTAAGCAATGCTCACTCGCGGTTATCAAAGGCTAATCATTGGTGCACTTTTATTACTAAGTAATGCTGTTATCGCTGAGCAGTTAAGTACATTTACTAGCGATGGCTGTTCTCATTTTCCAGATGGTACATTAACTAAAATAAACCTTTGGTGTGGTTGTTGTATTGCCCATGATATTGCCTATTGGCAAGGTGGGAGCCAACAACAGAAAAAACAGGCAGACGAGGCTTTGCGTGCTTGTGTATTAAAATCAACCGAAAATAAAATACTTGCTGAGACTATGTATTTAGGCGTTAGATTTGGCGGTTTGCCTATCTTTCCAGTTTGGTATCGCTGGGGCTATGGCTGGGATTATGGACGAGGTTTCCAGTCGCTTAATAAAGAAGAAAAACAGCTGGTTGCAACTCAGTTACAGCAATATAAATTAAAGCAGCCTAAAAGTTATTGTGAGTTTGATTATCCTCCTGTCATGATGATTAAACAATCCTGGCAAGGGTTGATCAAAAGATACAATAGCCCTAGATAAAGCGATATGATAGATAATAAATGAGATATTATTTCAAATAAGTGATAATTGAAATTAACGCTAATATTATTCTCAAAATACATTTAACTTAAATCAGTATTGATACTATGAAAATAAAAAATAGTTTTTATCATATAGCTGTTTGTAGCCTGTTTTTCAGTATTATTACCCCTGCTCAAGCCAAGTTTAAGTTTGTCCCAGACAAATTAGATCCTATTTCAGTTCAGTTACGCTATTTGCACCAATTTCAATTTGCTGGGTTTTATGCCGCAATCGATCAGGGCTACTATAAAGAAGTTGGTCTTGATGTAACCCTTATTGAAGCAACATTAGGCAATAAAACCGTTGATGAAGTGTTATCTGGCAAGGCTCAATATGGTCAAACACAATCAGACTTATTGTATGCCCGCTTGCAAGGAAAACCCTTAGTCGCTTTAGCACCTATTTTTCAGCATTCACCCACTGCGCTGATGGTTCGAGCGGATAGCAATATATTTTCTCCACATGATCTTGTGGGTAAACGCGTCATGTTACAAATGGGGGATAATGCCATTAATACCTTGGGCATGCTATATCATGAAGGTGTGAAATTATCGAATATTGAAGTAGTAGAACAGAGTTATGTGATAGATGAGCTGGTTTCTAAAACGGTTGATGCAATGGGTGTTTATATAATCAACAGACCGTTTTTACTAAACAAAGCAGGGATAGACTACCGAATTCTCAACCCTATTAATTATGGAATAGATTTCTATGGTGATACTCTTTTTACAACAGAAGATGAAGTAAATAACCATCCCCAACGAGTTAAGCTTTTCTTGCAAGCTACTTTACTAGGCTGGAAATATGCCATGGATCATACTAATGAGGTTATTGATCTGATAATCAACAATTACGAGACTAAAGAATCTCGGGAACACTTAGTCTTTGAAGCTGAAGTCATTAAAAAATTAATGTTGCCTAGCTTAGTGGAAATAGGCCATATGAATCCTGGTAGATGGCACAGGATGGCGGATGTTTTTGTTAAACAAGGTAAGGCTCCTGAAAACTATTCTCTTGATGGTTTTATTTATACCGCTAATAAGCCATGGTATAAGCAATATTGGATTCGGAGTTTCCTAATTGCTATGGTTTTATTACTAGTGGCAACGACTTATTTCCTTTATTACTGGCGATTAAGTAAGCGATTAAAAAAAGTAATTTTTGAACGTAATGAGGCAGAAGAAAACAGTCTACGACTGGGGCGTATATTAGAACAGTCATCAAATGAAATATATATATTTGATGTTGATACGCTTCAATTTATACAAGTCAATCAGGGGGCTCGACAAAATTTAGGTTATAGCATGGATGAACTAAACGCGCTGACGCCGATTAACCTTAAACCCAGTATCTCTAAACAGGATTTTTTTGAATTAATAAAGCCTTTACAAAAAGGAGAGCAACAACAATTAGTTTTTGAAACAATACATCAACGTAAGAACGGTAGTTTCTATCCTGTTGAAGTGTTGCTGCAAATTTACAATACGTCTAAAAACCCAGTCTTTTATGCAATTATAAATGATATGACTGATCGTAAACGGATTGATAAAGAACTATTAGAAAAAAATTCTGAGCTTGAGCAGTTTATCTATATGATCTCGCATGATCTAAAAAGTCCACTAGTCACCGTTAAAACATTTCTTAGTTATTTACAACAAGATATTGCTCAAGACAATACCAAAAGAATCGCGGAGGATATAGGGTTTATGGCCTCTGCCACCGACAAAATGGGGATGTTACTTGATGATTTGCTCGAATTCTCACGGGTGGGAAGACAAGCTAAAAACACAATATCCATCTCATTTAATCAGCTTATCTCTGATGCTTTAGAGCTTACGGCCGGTAGTCTTTCTGAGCAGAACATTAATGTTAAAGTAAATGAAACAGACCTGCTTTTATCTGGCGATTATTCTGAATTAATTCAAATATGGCAAAACCTGATAGAAAATGCTATTAAATATATGGGCAATCACAATAGTCCAGAGATTGAAATAGGCATTCAATATGAATCTGAAAACCCCATTTTTTATGTTAGAGACAACGGTATAGGTATTGAAGCACAGTACCATGAAAAAATATTTGAGATTTTTGAACAGTTAAATACTGAAATTGAAGGGAGTGGCTTGGGTTTGGCACTGATAAAGCGTATAGTGGGTCTTTATCGCGGCACAATTTCTGTTAGATCAAAAGGGCTTGCTCAAGGTGCCTGTTTTCTATTTTCCTTGCCAGAAGCTGTTAATATAAAATCATCCGGAGAGATTTAATGAAAGGTAAAGCTATTACTATTTTGTTAGTTGAGGATGAAGATGCGCATGCTGTTATTGTTAAACGTAATCTTAATGATTTTAAATTGGCTAACAAAATTAACCATGTTAAAGATGGACAGGCCGCATTAGATTATTTATATCAACGTAATGAATATGATGATCCTTTATCATCTCCTCGGCCTGAATTAATCTTGCTTGACCTACGCCTGCCTAAAGTGGATGGCCTGGAAGTCTTAAAAACCATAAAAACAGACCCAGAGCTTATGCGTATACCTGTTGTTGTTATGACAACATCATCTGCTGAAAAAGATATTACTCAGGCTTACGATAATTATGCAAATAGTTATCTGGTAAAACCCCTGGATTTAGAACAATTTATGCCGATGCTTGAAAGCATCGGTTTTTATTGGTTGATATGGAATCAATCCCCCAATATCAACAAAATATAAGATATGCGTTGCTGCAACTTTAACAAGGGTAGAAAAGGCTAGCATTTTGATATCAAAAGTTAAAAACAATACGCCAGAGGCGCTAGTGGCCAATGTGGTACAACTCACCAGTTTACCTAGTGTATATGTTCGACTAGAAGAAGTTTTAAAAGACTCTAATCACACTCGGGATGATATTGCTCATGTTATCAGCGTAGATCCCGCTTTATGCGCTCGCACCTTAAGAATAATCAATAGTTCTTATTATGCCTTGCCTAATACCGTTGGAAATATAGCGACTGCTATAAATCTTATTGGTGAATATGATTTACGTAATATTGTTCTGGTAACTTCAGTGGTTAATTCTGTTAAGGGATTGGTCGATGGTGGTATTGATATCACTGAGTTTTGGCGACATAGTATACGTTGTGGAATTACGGCAAAATTGCTGGCAAAATTAAAATCTGCACCAGACCCTGAATTATTATTTCTCTGTGGTTTATTGCACGACCTAGGCCAACTGGTTATCTATAAAAATGAGCCAGAATTATCAGCAACGATTGTCTGGCATGTGGAGAATGAAGAAATTGAAAGATACCAAGTCGAACAAACGCTGCTAGGTTTTAGTCACCCAATTATTGGAGCACTGTTGCTAGAGAACTGGGGGGTGCCAGAACAATTAAGTGAAATTATAAAGTATCACCACCAACCAGATCGTTCGGAACACTATCAATTTGAAACGATAGTGGTGGCTGTTGCAGATCAATTAGTTCACTTTCTGGCGTTAAACGAGGACTTAGCTAATGTTGATTTCGAGCTATTACCCGTATTAATAAAAAACTATTTGGGTGATTTAAAAATCTCAACAGATGTTCTTTTTGACATGTTGACGGCAGTGATGGAACAAAGCTTGGCCATAGAAAAAATAATTTGTGATAGTTAGTACAACAAACCTTTTGTATGCGCGTAAGCCCTCGGCGAGATTTTTAAAATAGGATTGTTACTCAATATTTAATGGCTGAAGAGTAGCTTGATTATCTACTGACGAATTTGATTTTCTACAAGTCATATCCTGCTGAAGAGGGAATGCTGTTGAGTTAGGAAGTGAGGCTTTAGCCTCGTATGTTTAAGGCGAGGCTAAAGCCTCACTTCCTAATAGACCAGACTTGGACGTGGAGTCCAATTCAACAGCATTGTGCTGAAGAGGGTTTAAGAACGACAGTAAATACGTTAAGTAGATATAAATTTTCAAATTAAAAAGATTCTTTCACGGATTAAACTAATAATGAATGACGCATCGAACCTTGGATTAACAACAAATATGATTGATAACCGGGAATCAAAGTACAAGGTATTATTGATTGAAGATGACTTTGCCCATGAAGCATTAATCTTACGTTCATTTGAGGCACATAAACAATATCAACTAACCTCTAGACATACGCTTGCTGATGCCCGCAAGGAGCTTACTCAGTTCTTACCTGATTTAATTATTACTGACTTTCGCCTGCCCGATGGTAATGGCATTAATCTAATTGAACAGTTTTTTCAAAATAAAAGCTGTCCAATTATTGTAATGACCAGCTTTGGGGATGAGTCTGTTGCTGTAAAAGCGATGAAAGCAGGTGCATCAGATTACATCGTTAAATCAGATCAGACCTTAATTGAGTTACCCGGCATTGCTAATCGCGTATTACGTGAGTGGCAACTTGTTCTGGATAATAAAATATCATTAGAACAACAAAGTCGATTAACGGCGATTATGGAAGCTACTCCCGATTTAATCAGTATTGCAGATATAGATGGATTTTTGACTTACCTAAATGAAGCAGGGCGTCGCATGTTAGGTATCTCCATGGATGAAAACATTAATAAAATACGTCTGGCCGATTTTCATGCCGAAGAAGATGCCTTGTTAATTATCTCAGAGGGTATTCCTTATGCAATCGAGCATGGGATGTGGAAGAGTCATTCGACCTTTATATCAAAATCCAATGAAAGAATTTTAACATCGCTAGTATTAATTACCCACAAATCAGAACAGGGCAATATTGATTTCTTTTCTACCGTGGCCAAAGATATTCGCAGTCTTCATTCAGCTGAGGAAACCATAAAATACCTAGCCTATTACGATACATTAACAGGACTGGCCAATCGTAATGAGTTACTCAAACAACTCGAACATGAGATTGATAGAGT
>ENA-OSET01004469-OSET01004469.1-sediment-metagenome-genome-assembly--contig:-NODE-4469-length-12349-cov-3.271023_pt1 | contig 12349 bp, 14 predicted proteins | sample MGYA00237882_ERZ534229 | MGnify/ENA primary metagenome ERZ534229 (study PRJEB26408, sample SAMN06266212) | sediment metagenome | isolation source: Hudson Canyon methane seep mesocosm | place...
CGGCCAGCCGCGCTGCCTGCTGCCTTGCCGCACTAGGGGCCGCCTGTGTCAGGTCAGGCACAGTGGGTGCCGCTGAGACATCCGGTGTTGGGTCCGTCTCCTGGATATCAAACAGCATCGGTTTATTGCTCATGCCTGATCTCCCGTCGGGCCATCCATCCATTGCAGGAAAATATCTGGCAGTGCTTCCTCGTTGCTTGATCCATCACTGCGGCCCACCTCGATAAACCCTTGGCGGTGATAGAAACGCCGCGCGGCCTCATTTGCCTCAAACGTCCGCAAGACCAGACGCGGGCTGGAGGCCTTGGCATTGGCCAACAAGGCCCGTCCATGGCCTCGCCCCCGAACTTCGGCCAGCAGATATAGCGAACAGACCTCTTCCTGATCCCGCGCGAGAAAGCCAATCACCTGCCCTTGCTCCTGGGCCACGGTGACCCAGCCGCGATCGATCATTGTGCGGCAAAAGCCAACCACCTCATCCAGTGTATAAAGGTTTGGCATCCAAGCGGTGTCCTGCTGAAACTGATAGACTATTTCCGCCGTGGCCTGTGCATCAAAAGCCCGCGCCTCGCGTATAATGCCGCTCATAGCAGATCTCCGATCAGGAATTCGGCAGCCCGGTCCAGACGGATATGCGGCGGGCCGTCTCCTGGTTTCAGAGACAGCTTGGCAGGTGCAAAGGCCATCGCCTGATAGTCACCATTCAGCCATTTATCAGCGCCGGTACGCGCCGGTCCCAACAATTGACCGGGGTCATCGGGCAAGGCGCCCGGATAGAACGCCGCTTGTTTGCCACTGTCCAGCAAGGTGCCCCGCACGCAGCCCAGGTCGGCCCCATCGTGGCTGCGCAGTTCTTCGGTTGTCGCCCGTAATGAGGCCAGCGCCAGAGCCGACGTCTGGGCGCCTGCGAACCTTGCACGGTCCTGTGCATCACGTGTCAGGGCCTCGATTATGGCGGTCATCTGAGGGTGCTGCGTGTGATGCAAATGGTCTGCCTTGGTTGCGGCAAACAGGATTTTCTCAACTCGCTTGCCGCGCAGTATCCGGGTCAGCAAAGCGTTGCGCCCCGGACGGAAGGCGCCAAGAATATCCGCCATCGCATGACGCAGGTCCTCTAGCGCGCGCGGCCCAGAATGAATTGCGCTCAGCGCATCGACCAGCACCACTTGCCTGTCAATGCGGGAGAAATGATCACGAAAGAACGGCTGTACAACTTTACGCTTGTAGGCCTCGAACCGGCGCTGCATTTCGCGGTGGATTGATCCGCGCTGGGACTTGCCCTGAAACGGGATCGGCGCAAAAGTCAGCACAGGCGAACCTGCCAGATCTCCGGGCAGCAAGAACCGCCCCGGCGTGCAATCATAGAACCCATCCTGCCGCGCCGCTGCCAGATAGGATGAAAACGATTTGGCCAGTGTCTGAGCTACTGTCTCGTCATGGTCAACACCCGCATCGACTGCTTGCGCCTGCGCCAGAAAATCGCGCGCAGATCTACGTGGCCTGATCCGCTGCAAAACCTCGGCTGACCAGCTGTCATAGCTTTTGTCCAGCAAGGCCAGATCCAGCAACCATTCACCCGGATAATCCACGATATCGATGTGGACTGTGCGGGGGCCCTGCAGCCCTGCCAGCAACCCGGCAGGCGCAACCTTCAGGCTCAACCGTAACTCGGATATCGCGCGCGTGCTTTCAGGCCACTGGGGGTCGGGACCAATCAACTTTGCCAGATGTGTCTCATAATCGAACCGTGGCACGGTGTCGTCCGGTTGCGGCTGCAGGAACGCCACATTGATCCGCCCATCCCGCACTGCGCTGAGCTGCGTCATACGACCTCGGTTCAGCAGATTGGCCACCAGTGCCGTGATGAACACTGTCTTGCCAGACCGCGCCAAACCAGTCACGCCCAGCCGGATTGTTGGCTCAAATAGTCGCTCCGACACAGAATCGCTCACCCGCTCAATCCCGCGCGCAACCCCGTCGGCAAATGAAGAAATCACCAAAATCGCGTCCCGTCCCAATACCCTACCAAAAATATAGGCAGGCAGGGTCATCCTTACCAGTGCCAATCTTCCTGTAAAGACAGGGCTTGTGCGGGTCCCTCTGGCACGCTAGTTGCGCCGCCATGCCGCGTTATGCTTTGAAAGTCGAATATCAGGGGGCGCCTTTTGCCGGTTGGCAGCGCCAGAAAGATCAGCCCTCGGTGCAGGGTGCGATTGAGCATGCCCTGGCGAAACTCGAACCCGGACCTCATACGATTGCCGCCGCCGGACGCACAGATGCAGGGGTGCACGCGCTAGGTCAGGTCGCGCATTGCAATCTGACACGCGACTGGGATCCTTTTCGCCTGTCCGAGGCGCTAAACTACCACCTGAAACCCGCCCCGGTGGCTATCACTGCCTGTGTTCAGGTTGCTGACGACTGGCACGCCCGGTTTTCTGCATTGGAACGGCAGTACCTGTTTCGCATCCTGACCCGCCGCGCCCCTGTCACCCATGAGGAGGGCCAGGTCTGGCAGCTTAAAAATGACCTGGACGTCAATGCCATGCAGGCCGCAGCGGATCTGCTGATTGGGCGGCATGATTTCACCACCTTCCGTTCAACCATTTGTCAGGCCGAAAGCCCGGTCAAAACCCTGGACGAGCTGCGGGTCGAGCGGGTGAGCGGCTTTTCCGGTCCGGAAATCCACTTTCACGTTCGCGCCCGCAGTTTTCTGCACAATCAAGTGCGCAGCTTTGTTGGCACATTGGAGCGGGTGGGCGCCGGGTCATGGTCCCCCCAGGACGTCGGCGACGCCTTGGCCGCCTGCGACCGCGCCGCCTGTGGCCCTGTTTGCCCCGGCCACGGGCTGTACCTGGCGCGGGTGATCTATCCCGAACCAGTGTTCGACTGATCAGCCGGCCCAATCAGCAAGGACCGGAGCCCGATTAGGTTACTCTTGCACAGATTGTACCGCCAGAAATTCGACCTAGGCTCCAGACCCATTAATCTGGTTGCGGTCGTTGCGTTGGTTTGATTCAAGCTTCTGAACTTCAGGAGGCGCTATGAGCAATCTCTTTTGGCTGAGCGACGCGCAGATGGCGCGGCTTCGGCCCTATTTCCCAAAGAGCCATGGGAAGCCGCGTGTCGACGACCGCCGTGTTCTGAGCGGAATTATCTTTATCAATCGCAATGGTTTGCGCTGGTGTGATGCACCGCCTGAGTATGGCCCTGCCAAGACGCTCTACAACCGCTGGAAGCGTTGGAGCGACATGGGGGTGTTCGCCCGGATCATGGACGGGTTGGCCGCAGAGGCAAGCGACCACAAAACGATCTCGATTGACGCGACCTACCTCAAAGCGCACCGCACGGCTTCAAGCTTGCGGTTAAAAAAAGGGGGCGTGGCAGGCTGATTGGCCGAACGAAAGGGGGCATGAACACGAAACTGCATGCCGTCACCGACACAATTGGTCGCCCGATCCGGTTCTTTATGACAGCTGGCCAAGTCAGCGACTACACTGGGGCCAAGGCGCTGGTGAACAGCCTGCCGTCGGCTGATTGGATGTTGGCAGATAGAGGGTATGACGCCGATTGGTTCCGCAAAGCCTTGATAGACAAGGGGATAAAGCCCTGCATTCCTGGGCGGAAGTCGCGCAGCACGCCCATTCGATACGACAAACGCCGCTATAAAAGACGCAACAGGATCGAGATCATGTTCGGACGCCTGAAGGATTGGCGCCGTGTCGCAACGCGCTACGACAGATGCCCCAAGGTCTTCCTGTCCGCCATCGCCCTCGCAGCCACTGTCATCTTCTGGCTCTAAATCAATGAGTCTGGAGCCTAGACCTATAGGCGCCTGCAAGAATTGCCTTCGGCCACAGCCCACCTAAGTGATACCCTGACCCTACAGTTGACCAAGTGGGGATCAGGCTGAGGACCCTCAGCCCATACAACATGGGATCGCAACTAAAGGTGCAACAATGCCCGATGACCTTCAAACCCTCGAGAGAAAAGTCCAAAACCTGGAGAAACAGCTGGTCGAGCAAAGCAAACTGTCAGAACAGAGGTTTGAGAAAAACAAACACAATATCAAGGACGTCTTATTCCAAAACGATAAAATGCTGGCCGCCAAGCTGAAAGCAAACCAACAGGAAGACGCCAAGCGAACGGCCGCTATCGAACAGCAGGCCGATCAATCCGCCAAAAACGTTCAAACGCTCGTCAAGAAATTCAGTGAGATCGACGGCCACTTAAAAGCCACCGACTCGCAGATCAAAGCCAATACTGGCGACACTGAAGGCAATCGTCAGGCGCTGATCCGGGCTCGTAAATATGTCGACACCGAAGTCCAGGGCATTACGTCTCAAGTCAAAGCCAACACACATGAGGCCGAGGAAAACCGTCAGGCCCTTGTCCGGGCACGTAAATATGTCGATGACCATGACAGCTCGTTAGAAAAGAAGATCGACGAACTCAAAAAAGTCATTTCGGAAATGGAAAAAAGGCACGTCAAACTGGTCGACACCCAGATCAAGAATTACGACAAACTGATCCGCAAAGTCATATCGCAAGAAGTGGCCAAGGTGGCCAAGGGCAAACGATAACAGAACGGCCTGATGGCTGACTTCACCGCCAGCGAACTTGGTCCCCGGTTGATCATATACCCAACCAACCGAGGACCACAGGTTACATCTTTTCCTGAGAGTACTTCTTCAGCTCAACCCGCGCCACCTGACGCCGGTGCACCGCGTCCGGCCCATCCGCCAGTCGCAGTGTCCGCACATGGGTCCAGGCCTGGGCCAATGGGGTATCCTGTGAAATCCCCTGACCGCCAAACATCTGCACCGCCTCATCGATCACTTTCAACGCCACCCGCGGCGCCACCACCCTGATCTGAGAAATCCACGGCGCCGATGCACGCGCGTCGCCCTGATCCATGTACCAGGCAGCTTTCAGACACAGAAGCCGCGCCATCTCGATGTCCATCCGGCACTCGGCGATGATGTCGTAATTGGCCCCCAACTGCGCCAGCTTCTTGCCAAAAGCTTCACGCGCCAGAGATCGACGGCACATCTGCTCCAGTGCGATTTCCGCCTGACCAATGGCGCGCATACAGTGATGGATGCGCCCTGGGCCCAACCGGCCCTGAGCAATCTCAAATCCGCGCCCTTCGCCGAGTAGAATATTCTCCGCCGGCACCCGGACATCTGTAAACCGAAGATGCATATGTCCATGCGGCGCGTCATCATGCCCATAGACCTGCATTGGCCGCAGTACCTCGATCCCCGCAGTGCCTGCAGGCACCACAATCATCGATTGGCGCTGGTGTTTGGGTAATTCCTCACCCGCCGTCTTCACCATGACGATATAGACCTTGCAGCGCGGATCCCCGGCGCCACTGGCCCACCACTTCTCGCCGTTCAGCACATAGTCGTCCCCATCGCGCAGGCAGGACATCGCGACATTTGTCGCATCCGAACTGGCGACATCCGGCTCGGTCATGAGATAGGCCGATCGGATCTCACCGGCCAAAAGCGGCTTCAACCACTTCTGTTTCATCGCATCCGAGCCGTAGCGTTCAAACACCTCCATATTGCCAGTATCCGGAGCCGAGCAATTAAAGACCTCAGCCCCCAGTGGTGTCTTGCCCATCTGTTCCGCAAAATAGGCGTATTCCACTGTGCTCAGGCCAATACCCCTGTCACTGTCCGTCAACCAAAAGTTCCACAGCCCCGCCGCCTTGGCTTTGGCCTTCAACCCCTCCAGGATTTCGGCCTGACGCGCGGTATATTGCCAGCGATCGCCTGTGTTGATTTCTGCGTGATAAGCGTCTTCCAGCGGCATCACCTCATCCCGGATCATGGCCGTCACCCGATCCAGTAATGCGCGGGTCTCCTCCCGCACGCTAAAATTCATATCCATCTGGACCTGCCTCCCAACTGCCGCGTCTATCTTACCTGAAACCATGTCCCAGACCCGCGCCGCTTGTCCACCTGAGTGACGACACGTAACATCGCAAATCAAACTCCCTCGTTCATCTGGCCATAAATATCCCTGCCAGAGGCCCGCCCCTTTGTTTACCAAAGGGGTCACAAATACAGCGGCGGGCCCAGTTGGGCCCGCCTCCATTCTTTCACTCTAAACCGGATGATCCCGACAAAATTCGTCAGCCGACAAATTTCTGGTACTCGGCCTCGTCCATATAATCTTCCATCACCGACAAATCCGAGGCTTTGATCTTGAAGAACCAGGCCCCGCCCTGGGCATCCTCATTGACCAATCCAGGTGTGCTGGTCAGGCTCTCGTTGACCTCAACAATCTCGCCGTCCAGCGGCGACAGAATATCCGAGGCGGCTTTGACGGATTCAATCACCACAACTTCTTCATCCTTGGTGACTTCCATGCCGGCTTCTGGCAGTTCGATGAACACAACATCGCCCAGTTGCTCGGCGGCGTGTGCGGTGATGCCAACGATGATCAAATCGCCTTCAGGCAGTAGCCATTCATGTTCTTCGGTGAATTTCATTTTCTGTGTCCCTTTGACCCAAGGATTTTATGTTGCGACAAGCTAACAATCGCACTGACGCCATTCAAGCGGCAAACAGGCTAAGCACCCTGTGACCCCCAGTCAGTAGAGATTGAAATATTCCGCCTGCTCCCACTCGCTGACCGTGTTTAGATAGCGGTTCCACTCAAAACGTTTGAGATGCAAAAGGTAGTCCACAAACTCGTCGCCAAGCGACTGACGGAACAAGGGCGAGAGTTCAAAGGCCTGCAGCGCATCCCCCAAGGAGCGCGGCAATTGGCGTCCGTCCCCATCATAAGGTGACACTGTCGGAGCCGGGGCGACACGGCCATTGGCGATGCCCTCTGATCCAGCAATCAGCTGGGCCGCCAGCGCATAATATGGATTGGCAGAACAGTCCGGCGCGCGGTTTTCGACCCGGCTGGCGCTGTCACCCTCTTGCAGCAGCGCACGCAACATGGCACCGCGGTTGTCCTCGCCCCACTGAATTTTGTTCGGGGCCAGTTGGAACGGCAGATATCGCTTATAGCTGTTCACACTTGGCGCGATCATAACCGAGGCGGCAGCGGCGTGTTTCAGCAAGCCAGCGATCCAGCCACTGGCCTGGGGTGTTAACCCGCCCCCCTCGTCCGGCATGAACAGATTACGGCCAGTGTTCATATCCAACAGCGACTGGTGGATATGCCAACCATTGGCACAGGTGTTTTCAAGGCGCGGTTTAGCCATGAAACTGGCGTGCAGCCCGCGCGCCGCGCAGACCTGCTTAACCAGTGTGCGAAACATCACCATGGCGTCGGCCTGGGTCATCGGATCGGCAGGGTCAAAGGTAAACTCAACCTGACTAGGCCCCATTTCCACCTCGACCGAACGCACCGCCAGCCCCAGCGATTGCGCATTTCGGCGCAGATCATCCAGGATGGGTTCCAGTTCACCATAGCGGGTTTCGGTCAAAAACTGATAACCCTGCGCCAGATTGCGGGTCTCGATCGGGGTACCAGGGGCGCCGGATTGGTGATGCCCGGTGGCCCCATCAATCCGGTCAAAGACGTGAAACTCGACCTCCAGCCCAACCACCGCTGCCATGCCCTGATCCGCCAACAGGTCCATAGCGTTGCGCAACACCTGCCGTGAGCTGAACGGCACCGGGCCACCACTGCGAGTGACCACGTCACAAAAGATCCAGGCCGAATGCGGCGACCAGGGCAAGACCCGAAAGGTATCCGGACAGGGCACCAGCAAAACATCCCCCGCCCCCTGCATTGGCCCGGCATCTTTTCCGCCTGAAGACGACCACACATCAAAAGCAGTGCGGTGCGAGGTGTCTTTCAGCAGCAGCGTCGACGGCACCGCCATCCCGGCGTCAAACACCGAAGCAAAGGCATTGGCGACGATGGTCTTACCGCGCAAAATGCCATGCTGATCAACGAACAACACCCGCACGGTTTCGATGCCCTTGGACTGTACCAGCGCCACCAGCTCTGCCGCTTTGGCACGATCTTCGGCTGACAAAAGGCCCATTTGGGCTAGCTTACCGGCCTTGAATTCATTCCGCATGCTGCGCTCCCTGCAGTAAATGCTTTAGACAGACGCATCCCATGGGCAAGCCGAACGTCGCGCAGTATCAGAGTCTGCCGAGGCCTTGCTCCAGTTGCCGTCCTTGGCAATAGCATCATTGGACACTGGGCCAAACAAGGTCGCAAGGTCCAGAGCATTATGCATTGGCAGTGCCTCTTCGCGGCCCTCTTTGACAGCTTCAATGGCGGCGCGCAGCATCCGGCGATAGCGAATGATCCCCACATCAGTTTTGCCTAGGTGCTCTTGGGTTCGATCCTGTATCGCGCCCATGCTCTCGACAGCCCACTGATCATGCACGTTGATATCCAGCCCCATCCCCGTATAGGTCTCACTGGCCTGTTCGGCAGAGTCATAGCCATAATTGTTTAAGGCATTTTTCAAAGGCATATAGCCCGGCAGGCTGTGTTCTTTCAGTCTTTGATCACGCATCAAGTCCCGATCCACAGGGTCAGTAAAGCTGGTAAACATTGTATACCAATAACAATTTTCATCATCTGTTGGCACATGCCACTGGGTGATGGTCATGTCCCGCGACATCGGAATACCGATCGATTGTGGAAAGATCTGGTTGGTGACGCGCACATGGGTCTGACCATTGTCCAGGTGCCGCAGAGCGGTCAACCGCAGGCCATAATTGGTCTCATCCACGCTGATTTCAGGACGCGGATAGTCGCGCAGCAGTTTGGTCATCGGAATGCCGGTATCCGCCGCCGAGTCGCGAAACTGCTGGCCGTAACCGTCCTCAGTCTCTTCTGCATCTTGCAAAAACCGATGCAGGAACGAAGCATGGGCCGGATCAATGCCAATCTCCATTGCCTGCAACCAGTTGCATTGCCAGTGACCTTTGAAGGCAAATACATGGGTGCCGGGGGCACGAAAGCAGTCAAAATTTGGAAAAGCTGGCGGGGTTCCGGGGCCCATATAGGCCCATATTATGCCGTTCTTCTCAACCACCGGATAGGACGCCGATTTAATATGCTCATGCATACGGCTGTCTTCGGGCTCTCCGGGTTGTTCGACACATTGACCGGAACGATCAAAATGCCATCCATGGAACGGACAGCGCAGCCCGTTGTCCTCTAGCCGTCCATAACACAAATCTGCACCGCGATGGGGACAATGACGGCCGATCAAGCCCAGATCACCCTCGCTATTGCGAAACAACACCAGATCTTCGCCCAGTAGCTTCACCGGGACCACCGGGCGGGCTTGCTCCAGCTCATCCAGCAAGGCCGCTGGCTGCCAATAGCGCCGCAAAACCTCTCCGGCGTCGGTTCCCTGGCTCACTTGCGTAAGGCTATCGTTCATCTGCTGGCTGATCATTGTGGCTCCTGTTCGCTGACAAGTCGAAAATGCTGACTTGACTTTGTACGTATATCGCACTAATGGTACGAGTTACGACCAAACTGCAAGAGCAATTCAAAGCTGTCAAGGTTGGTTTGGAATTTCCACGAGGGGCCAGATGCCTAGCAAAGAGCAAGACCGTAATATTTCATCCAGTTTTGCTAAGGGCTTGGCAGTATTGGCCGTATTTGACGCCGCCAGCCCAAGCATGAGCCTGGCGGAAATTGCCCGCCGGACAGGACAGGATCGGGCCACTGCGCGGCGCGGCGCCCTAACTTTGGTTCAGGCCGGGTATCTACGTCAAGACGGGCGTATGTTATCGCTGACACCCAGAGTATTGGAATTGGCCGGAGGTTTCTTGCAGGCAAATCAATTTGGCCTGCGGGTGCAACCTGTGCTGGATCACCACGCCACCAGTCTTGGCGCTGAAATGACGCTGGCGATGCTGGACAATGATCAGGTGCTCTTGCTGGCACAATCAACCGTAGATCACGGCCCGGTGACCTATGGGTTCACTGCAGGCGCCCGTATTCCGCTACTCCATACCAGTCTGGGTAGAATGTTGCTGGCCTGCCTGCCATCGGATCAGGCAAATGATCTGGTGCAGAGAAACCATATCCCCGGTCACACAGAGCAATCGATCCAGGATCCCGGCAGAATCATCGAACGCATTGATCAGGCCCGACAGGACGGGCTGGTTGTTACGGACGGGGAATTTGAATCGGGTATCATTGGATATGCGGTTGCGGCCTCGCGGCCTGGTGACACGCCAGTGGTTGTCGGCAGCACCGCCCCACGGGGGTTGGGCGTCCAGCATCGACCAGAAAGTATCCTGCGTGAGCTTCAACTATGCGCTGCAGAACTGCGCCAGACGAAAGTAATCGAAGGTCTCTAGCCGCCTGCCCCGCGTCAGACCGTACTGATTTTGATCTAGCTGGCCCAAGTCAGGGCTGTAACACCCAGATTCCATCTGCATTCTGGCAGCGCCTTGTATGGATCAACACTGGCTTGTCTTTACCACCCGCCGTAGCCTCATGCCTAAGAGACACACAATTTCCGTTGACCGCATCCAGGGTTACGGTTCCAGCCGCACCACTGTTGCTATTGGACCATTGCGCAACCGACCCCACCTTGGGCGTGCCGCGGTCGTATAATCCAGCTGCATACTGCCCCATCAAGTCGAAATCCTCGCTGTTAAGACCGGTTTCGGCCAAAATGCGCGATAGTGATTTGGCATCCGCGGCACCGCTCACGACAGCCATAATGGCGCAGGCGCTAAGAAATTTTTTCATATCAGACCCTCAGAAATTCGATGCCATATCGGCAGCTCGTCCCTAGCGATACACCGCGCTTTGCTTATTGTCCAAAGCCAGCTGAGCGATATTCAAATATTTGCGAAGGATGCTATCAGACAAGCCCATCTTTTGGTCTCGCAAAGACGCCCCCATAGTTAAACCACACACATGAAAAGGATCCGCCAATGGCACAGCCCAACTATCACACGCCTCAGGGTGGCCATCCGGGACAAGACCAGCTGCTAACCGACCGCGCCATGTTCACCGATGCCTATGCAGTGATTCCAAAAGGAACCATGCGCGACATCGTGACCTCGTTCCTGCCCGGTTGGGATGGCATGCGCATGTGGGTCATAGCCCGCCCCCTCAGCGGCTTTGCCGAGACTTTTTCACAGTATATTGTTGAACTGCAACCGGGTGGCGGTTCAGACAGTCCCGAGAGCGATGCAACCGCACAGGCCGGACTGTTTGTGACACAAGGTAGCCTGCAGCTGACCATTGATGGTACGTCCCATACACTGGTGCCCGGCGCCTTCGCCTACCTTCCCGCAGGCGGTGATTGGTCTATCCGCAACGTGGGCACTGACCTGGCCTCCTTTCACTGGATCCGCAAACAATGGCAATCGGCCCCTGGGGTACAAAAGCCAACCGCTTATGTTCTGAATGAGCAGGATATCGCACCCAATGTGATGCCCGACACCGAAGGCCGCTGGGCCACCACCCGGTTCATGGATCCTGAAGATATGAGCCACGACATGCACGTCACCGTGGTGACATTCGAACCCGGCGGCGTGATCCCGTTCCTGGAAACCCACGTCATGGAACACGGGTTGTACGTGCTCGAGGGTAAGGCAGTCTACAAACTAAACCAGGACTGGGTCGAAGTAGAAGCCGGCGATTTCATGTGGCTACGCGCATTTTGCCCACAGGCTTGTTATGCAGGTGGACCGGGCCGGTTCCGTTATTTGTTGTACAAAGACGTCAACCGTCACATGCCGCTGGGTTAATCAAACTACGCCGATAGCCATTGCATGTGTCGCAACCAACGTTAGAGTTGCGGCACGCGACCTAAGTGGAGAATTGGTATGTTGAAACAAGTGATCCTAGCCGCCACACTGGCCGTGACTATGACCCCACTCGCACAGGCCAAAGAGGTCGAGGGTAAGCAGGTTACCGTTTTGGGCCGCGATTGGGTTGTAACTCCTGTCGAAGACGCACCTGGGCAATTTCGCGCAAGGCGTTTGAACGTAGAACTCATCCCTTTTCGCCCCCCAGCCATGATCGGCTCCCGCCAAGCTACCCGCGCGTTCAAGGCTGCTACCGGCTGCAGTGCAAATATTGATACTTTGATGAAGTCGATTGACGGCTCTTACTACGCGCAGATGATCTGCCCTAGATAAATTCGCCCTGACGCTGGTGGGGTTTGGTAATTTTGAAACATTTGCCGGCACAAGATGTGATCAAATTTCACCTCAAGGTGGATTGAGCCACGCTTAATCCCCTGCCATAGCTGTGATATGAAAATTGCAATTAACGGATTCGGCCGCATCGGCCGCGCGATTCTGCGCCAGATCCTGACCTCCCCTCGGGGCGCAGGCATTGAAGTGGTGCGGATCAATGATATCGCCGCGCT
>ENA-OSET01004470-OSET01004470.1-sediment-metagenome-genome-assembly--contig:-NODE-4470-length-12346-cov-33.143940_pt1 | contig 12346 bp, 4 predicted proteins | sample MGYA00237882_ERZ534229 | MGnify/ENA primary metagenome ERZ534229 (study PRJEB26408, sample SAMN06266212) | sediment metagenome | isolation source: Hudson Canyon methane seep mesocosm | place...
GCAAGTATGAACAGTATTAGCGAGAACCCAAGTTTCGAATTAAATGAACTCGGGGCTTACGACGTGTCTTTAACCATTAGTAACACGAACACTTCTTGTGGGGCAACGGTAGTTTACAACGACTTTTTTAATTTAGGCGGATTACAAGTACTTGCAAGCGAAACACCTGTTCGTGCATGTTTATTGGATTTGGTAAACACTTCAGATTTTATCCTCTCCGACCAAGTAAGTCAGTACGATTATGAATGGACGATTTCGCAAGGAGCCACAACGATCTATACAATAAACGGCTACAGCAATAATTTTCAAATTACTGAGGCGGGTATTTACTCGGTAAGTTTATTGGTTTCTGACACCGAAAGTGATTGCGATATTGAACTTCAACTTACAGATTACCTTGAGGTTTACGCTTATCCTGAAGTAGAAATAAGTACAAACGGAATAGAATTTTGTGAAGTTCCAGTAAGTTTAGAAGCCACCAATAACTTAGAGAATACACCAAGTTTTGGAACGCTTTCTTACGATTGGGAACTCTCTTCGGCTACGAGTACACTTAATAATTCGAGTTCTGAAACCTACAGTTTTGATATTCAGAATTCTGGAAATTATATATTAAGTGTAACACTAACAAACGACTCTACTTCCTGTTCGCTTTCTGATGAAATCGCTATTTCTGTTGAGGATTTAAACCTAGAATTCAACTTTGAGGCTCTTAACCCTGAATGTGATGGCTATGTATTTGAACCGATGTTGTATGCAACTAATTCAGTAGGAGCTTCAGTGAATTACAATTGGGAGATTTTGAATAACAGTGGTTCGGTAGTAGCATCTTCTACATTAAGTAATCCTTCATTCGAATTAACTGAAGCGAGTTCTTACAGTGTTTCATTAACGCTAAGTTCAGATTTAAATACCTGCGAAAATGAACTTCTATTTGAAGATGTCGTGCAGATTAATTCTTTGCCAGCCATAGAATTGTCTTCCGAGGACCTTACGATTTGTGAACTTCCTTATGAAATCAATATCACAGATGATTCAGGCTTTGCTGGAGATATTCCAGAAAACAGCTTTGAATGGAATTTGTTTAACGAAGATGGCTTGGTAACGAGTTCAAACCTCAGTCAAGAATTTGACTATACGTTTACGGAAAATGGTGAATATGTTCTCTCACTCACCAATTCAAATATCCTGTCTGATTGTTCGGTTACAGAATCTATAAATATTAGTGTAAACGATGTACAGCTTGAATTCCTAGAAGAAATTCCAGGTTCTCAATGTTCGGGTTATAGTTTAATGCCCCAGAATTTTATCAGTTCGTCAGACCTTTCAGAAGTTAACTACCTATGGCAAGTTATAGATGCTACTGACGATGTAGTTTTTAGCTCATCATCTAGCAATCCAGTGTTTATGCTTAACAACCCTGGAACCTATAGTTTGTATGTGCAAGTAAGTAGTCAGACGAATTCTTGTGTCTTCGAAACGACTCTAGAAAATTATGTTGATATAAAACCACTCGATGCATCTATAAGCACATCTTATACCTCTTGTACATTTCCTTTTGAGGCTCAAATGCAACACAACTCTGTGATTGCAGAAGATGCAGATCCGAGTTTTCTTTGGGTTTTTTACAATGTTGATGGCTCAATTTTAACTACTTCTACCGAAGAGTCTCCTTCTTACATCTACGATACCGAAGGTTACTATGATATTTCATTAACCATAACCGATGTAATGTTAGGTTGTATGGATACCGAGCTCTTAAACAATGCAGTAATTATTGACTCTGTAGAAGTCGTTTTAGACGATAGTACTCCCTTTGTGAGTTCTTGTGCACCTTATTCCTTCAGTCCAGGAAGCATAAATTTAAGCGACGACTCTAATGGCTCTTACAGTTATTTATGGGAGCTTATAGATGAAGAGGGTTCGGTGTACCAAAGTTCGAATTCTGAAAATGGCTATTTTAATGTAACTCAAACTGGAGCATACGATTTACAGTTGACCATAACGAATTCTGCTGCAGCTTGTTCTGATTCTCAGCTACTAGAAGATTTTGTGTTGGTGGATAATTACAATATAGAAATCGCTGTAGTAGACGACAATAATTGTTTTAATGATGTGGATACTGTAGTGAAAACTATTTTTGTTGAACAGTTCAATTCCGATTTTGACTTCCCTTTAAATTTTACCAGTCACTATTGGCAAATCAATTTTTCAACAGGAGTAAGTACTAATTTTGATTCAGCCGATTCTGTTCAGTATGCATTTACGCAGCCAGGAAACTATACGGTAACCTATACAGCTTATCTAGACAATGGTGCGTGTATTTATTCCGATCAGCAATCTTTTAGTATCGGATTAATTACAGATATTGATGTGAGTAGCCCTATTTGTTTGGGGAATGAGTTTTCTTTAAGTCAGACTTCATCTATTGCAGTGGGTGCAGGAACAAGTTATTTGTGGTCTTCGGACGAGCAACTACAAATTCAAGATGTAAATGCAAGTACTACGAGCTTTAGTGCCAGCGAAGCAGGAGAATACAACCTACAACTTACGGTAACAAATACATTAGGTTGTGTAGAAACGGTTTCAGAAACGATTGAAGTATACGAAGTTATCGCGGACTTTACAGCCTCCGATTCTGTTTTGCATTGTACCGCTACACAAGTACAATTATCGAGTTTGAACAATGATTATATCGCTTCTTACCAATGGACGGTAACTGAGTCTGAATCTGTAACAGTACAAGAAGTTTCTGCTCCAAATTACACCCATACCTTTACCGATTTAGGAAGCTCGGATGTAGAATTGATTATTGAATCTATACACGGCTGTAGCGATACAACTTTCCAAGAAGAGGTAACCTTATTAAATGATTACTCGGTTGCATTGACCATGCACGATGAGCTCTTTTGTTTAAATGACGTAGATAATATTACTAAAACCTTCTCTCAAGATATTGCTACTTATTTTGATGTAGACTATGAAATTACCGATTTTGAATGGCAGATAAGTCCTTCTGCGGGTCTTAGCTTTTTAGAGAACACAGTTGATTCTTTAGCCGTGAATTTCACCTTGCCCGGAGAATATACTTTAAGCTATTCGGTTACCATAGATAATGGTATTTGTGTGTATTCCGATGCCTTATCATTCGATATTGGTGTGCTCACAGAAATTAATGTTCCTGAAGTTATTTGTGCAGGATTGCCCTTTGCAGTTTCCGAAGATTCACAAATTAGCATTGGCGATGAAACGACCTATTTATGGACGGCTTCGCCAGAAGTTAGCATCTCGAATCCTACAAGTCAAACACCTACCATAGCGGCTGATGTAGTGGGGGACTATACCGTAAGTTTAACGGTGATAAACGATTTAGGTTGTGAGGCTACAGCAACGGAAAATGTAGAAGTGTATGACACTGAGGCTGCATTAAGTGTTTCTGATGAGCTCTTAAACTGTACACCGCAAACAGTTCAATTCTCGAGTTTAAACAATAACTATGTTAGTTTGTATACTTGGAATGTGTACGAAACCTTAGCTTCGGGAGAAGAGAATGTTTATTCCTACTCCAGTTCTACTCCTAATGCAGCACATCAATTTGACAATGTAGCCGTTTCGGATGTGGAATTGATTATTCAAACCCAGCATGGCTGTGTTGATAATGTGCTTTTAACTTCTGCCTTGGTCGTAAATGATTTCGAATTTATTATTGATACACTTGACACCAATCTATGTTTTAATGGAGCTGAAAGTATAACAAAAGATTTTGAAGTGTTGGTTTCATCTACTTACGATTTACCTTACGAAATACTGTCTTATCAATGGACGCTTAGTTCAGATGTGGGCGTACAAGAGCTGAGTAATACAGAGTCTTCTTTGAGTTTAGAATTCGAAAATACGGGAACTTATACTTTACAATATTCTGCTGTTTTAGATAATGGTGCTTGTGTGTATGGAAACGAAATTAGTTTTGTTTTAGGAGTTGATGCAGAAATTACAGTTCCCGAAGTAATTTGTTTAGGTCCTGAATTCGACCTCTCTGCCATTGCAACAATAAACATTGGTGCTAATTCTACGTTCCATTGGGATGCCGTAGAGGGGATATTATTTGAGAATCCTGACCAACTACAAACGTCAGTTTCTGCAACACAAGCTGGGGTCTACGACATTAGTTTTACCGTAACAAATGATGTAGGTTGTTGGAGTACAGAGACCCAAGAATTAGAGGTGTATGAGGTAGAAGCAAACTTCTTTACGCCTGATTCTGGCGAGCAATGTAAACCTGCGATTATAGAGTTCGAAAGTTTGAACAACGATTATATTATCGATTATTCATGGAATGTATACCAAACAAATTATTTAGGCGATTCATCTCAAACAACGAGCTTAAATTCTTCTGCTACTTTCGAGAACTTGTTTAATGAAGTAGCCCTATCGGATATAGAATTGATTGTACAGTCTGCGCATGGATGTGCCGATACCTTGTTGTTAGAAAATTATGTAGATATTATTTCGCCTTTGCCTTATTTTGCTCTCGATCCGTGGGCAGGTTGCGATACAACTTATGTGAGTATCATCGATTCCTCAAACTTTATAGATAGTTATTGGGTAGATTATGGGAATTCATACATTCCTGATTATGAAATTCAAGACACTAACATTGTCATGTATACCTATCCTTACGGAGAAACCACGGCTTCTTATGTAGAGTATTATTTAAATCTGCATGCGGAGTATAAATTCTGCGAAGCTAGTTTCCAAGACACCGTACGTATTTACCCAGAACCAATTATTCAAATTGGAGCTTCAGACTTTGAGGGATGTCCTCCATTTGAAGTGAGTTTTACAGACAGTAGTATTTTTGCTCCTGAGGAATATTCTTCTTACTTCTGGGATTTTGGCGATGGTGAAACTTCTGCAGAAATGAATCCTGTATATGTATATAATCAAACGGGAGTGTACAATGTATACCACAGTGTAACCTCGCCAAATGGATGTTTTAGCGATACGGTATGGGAAATTGCCATTGAGGTATTCGATCATCCTGTAGCTTCATTTATACCATTGGTCAACCCTTTCTGTTATGGAATGGGCGATGTTTTATTTCAAAATAATTCTACCCACGATTCCGATTCCTTAGCCTATGTTTGGTCTTTTGATTTAGATTCTAGCTTTGTAGAGAGTCCTACTTATCATTACGATTCTACCAATACTTACCATATTAATTTACATGTAGAAGATTCGCATGGCTGTATAGACGATAGTACACAATGGGTGTATGTAGAGGTATTGGACACCCTTGTAATAGAGCCAGATTTACAATTCGTTACGGTTACCGATAATGGGGTAGTAGTGGTTTGGTCGGATACCTTAGACAACTACTTCGAAAATATTGGTGTGTATCATCAAACCGATGAAACGGCTTGGAACATAGTTTACTATTCAGACTCTATCCTACCTAATGAATTTTTCCATGATGATGTAGCCACATTTGAAGTCAATGACTATACCATTGTTCAACAAGATTCTTGTGGTTATTTTTCCGATAGTTCGGTGGTGCATTCTACGGTGGCGCTAACGGCTTTTAGTCCTTCTTACCAAACGATAAACTTAGAATGGACGCGTTATTATGGTTGGGATTTGGTAGAATCCTATGACATTTACCGCTCAGTTGATGGAGCATCTTATCAGTTTTTAGATCAGGTACCTGGAGATTCTCTTAATTATCAGGACAACTATTTATGTAATGTGATTTACGGTTATTATGTAGTTGCCAATCACCCTGAAGAAGCTTTTCAGTCGAGGTCGAATAAAAAACTGCTAGAGCCTTTGTTTATCGATTATACGGTGCCTATAGAGTTGATATACACCTCGGTAAACGAAAATAACACGATTATGACCGAGTGGGAGAGCAGTTATTTAAGTACCATGACTTACTATAATATCGACCGATGGGATGACTATTTTGGATGGATAGAGAATTTTGATCAAGCATCAGAATCGCCATATATAGATACTGAGGTTGGTGTAAATAACCGCAATTACCTGTATAAAGTTTCTTATGCGGATGTATGTGGTAATGAAGGACCGAATAGTGGTTTGGGGAAAAATATTCTTCTTGAGGGTGTGCAATACACCAGTCATTACGACTTAAGTTGGAACGCATATATAGATTGGGATGGAGGCGTGTCCCAATACATTATTCAGTACTACAATCAGTTAATTGGAGGCTATCAGGATATGACGACTGTATCGGGTACAACCTTAAATTATACAGACACCGAGCTTACTAAAGAAGGTGTAGATACCAGTTATTGTTACAGAGTTGTGGCAGTAAGTGCGGCAAACTCATCTATACGCTCGTATTCAAATTCTCGTTGTTTTACACCTGGTCCACGCGACTATTTCCCGAATGCTTTCTCGCCAAACGACGATGGTGTTAACGAGGTGTATAAATACCACGGGCAGTTTGCCAAAGACTTAAAAGTTGAAATATACTCGCGTTGGGGTGCTTTAGTGTACAGCAGCGATCAGGTTACTTTTGAGTGGGATGGAAGAAATCAGCAAAATGGTAAATCGTGTGCTCAAGGAACCTATATCTTCCGTTATGAAATGAAAGGATACGATGGAACGCTGATAAAAGACGAGATGGTGATTTTTTTACTGAGGTAAGGATTTATTAAATACGTGCTCAATAATTTTAGGAGTGGCGCCAGCTTTGTTTTGTACATAGTTGGCGCTTTTTTCTTTAAGCTCTTCCCATTTGTTGGGGCGCGTAAGCAATAAATCGCAATGGGCTATTATTCCTTGTGCCGACTTAATCTCTATAGCTACACCCAACTCTTTTAGGTCTTGAGCTTCTTGAAATTTCTCGTTTTTAGGTCCTATAAAAATAGGCATCCCAAAAGTAGCTGCTTCTAAGGTATTGTGAATACCTTTTCCAAATCCACCTCCTATATAGGCAATATCTGCATAGGCATACAAAGAGCTCAGTAGCCCAATATTATCTATTATAAGTACCTGTGCGCTCTTTACATTTTGTGCATTTGCCTTGCTGTAACGCAGCACTTCTAGCTCTATTTGCGATTCTAATTTAGAAATCTGCGATTCACGAATTTCATGTGGGGCAATTACGTACTTAAAACGTGTGCCATAATGCTTTATAAACTCCACTAGCATTTCTTCGCCTTTAGCCCAGGTGCTACCACCAATAAATAAAGGGCTATCGCCTTTAAAGTTGTCGAGTATAGGGAGTTCTTTTCTGCTCTTGGCAATATCTAAAACCCGATCAAAACGGGTGTCGCCCGTATTGCTTACCTGCGTTATATTTCTGGTAAGAAGCATGTATTTTGAATCTTGGTTTTGAACGAAGTAATAATCCACCTTTGAGAGTATATCCAACATCCATTTCCCTTTCTTCTTAAAGAAATATTGATTCCCTCTAAAAATAGCCGAAATCACATAATGCTTGTAATTTCCATCTTGGAGCTCTTTGAGGTAGTTTGCCCAAAAATCATATTTCACAAAAAAGGTGAAACTAGGCTTTACCAATTCTATAAAGCGTTTTGCATTTTCTGGTGTGTCTAAAGGGAGGTAGCAAATATAATCGGCTAAAGGGTAGTCTTTACGTACCTCGTAGCCCGAAGGGGAGTAAAAGCTTACCAGAATTTTATAGCTCGAATAATCGCGTTTTAAAACTTCTATTAAAGGACGTGCTTGCTCAAACTCTCCCAACGAAGGCGCATGAATCCATATCAGTTCATCGCTTTTAGAAAGCTTTTGTTCTAGATATTCAAAAGTGTCTTTTCTACCCTCAATCCACAATTTAGCTTTGTGGTTTTTAAGTGCTGCAATTTTTATGGCAAAACCATACAGCTGTATACCTATATTGTAGAGCTTAGGAATCAATAATAGTAGTATTTGTTATCCGATTTTTCGTACAGCGGAAAAGTCCAACCAAACTTAAGTCCGCTCAACAAATCTACTCTTTTATCTTCGTAAGCCGTTTGCGCATTATAGTCGTACTGTCTTACATCTTGTGTAAAGGCTTGTATAAACTCCATTCCCACAAAGAAATTGATTTTGTGGTTGTTCGAAAAGTAACGGTAACCTACAAACTGACTCGTGGTAAAGCCCATACACAACCTATCGTAACCCTTCAGTAATTCTGAGTTAAGTTGTGGGGATTGGTTTCCTATATCTTCAATTCTTATTTTGTGGTATATATAACCCAAACCACCCTGAATAAAAAGACCAGAATTTTTATTAGGTCCGAGTACAGGAATGATTTTCCCTAATACCAACTGCGATTGTGCCCCGCGTTCCCAAAAACGTATGCTGGCGGTATGTCCGTTAACATCTATAATGTCTAAGGAATCGGCGGTTATAATATCCAGTATATTATCTTCTTTTACATTAGAACCTGCAAGGGCAGAAATGTCGATACCCCAGTAGGTATTGTTTTCGTTTTTTAGATGAAAACTAGCTCCTAAAGTAGAACTGCTTCCAAAACGATCGGCTAAATCGCCACCTGGAAGATGAAATCCTGCTGTTAGATTGATTAAAGGTAGGCGGAGTATATCTTTGCTTATATCCTCTTGTGCGCTTAGCATAAAAGGAATACCTAATAGGAGTAGGAGTAGTTTATGTGCTCTCATAGTTTGTTCTAGACTGCTAAAATAAAATATTCATCCTTAAAACTTTCATGCGGGCTATTTATTGTTTCCTTTTTGTTTCTTCTTTACTATATTTATACAAATCTATTTTTATAATGAAGAATCTAATTTTATGCTGTACCCTTTTATTTGCCCTAAACTCCTTTGGGCAGAATCTAGTTCCAAATCCTAGTTTTGAGTTTTTCTCAGAAGACACTGAGGATGAAGTTTTACCATTAACTGGTACTTTTAATCAGCCTATTAAAAATGCAATACCTTGGTATAAAGCTAGGCAAACTCCAAATTATATAAATACCGAAATTGTTGATTATAGCACTTATTACAACTCATTAATAGGTATAGATGGACCTGATTTTTTTTATGAACCTACAACTGGTTCAAGCTATGTCATGGGTTATACTTCTGCATTTCCTAATAGTTTTGATAAAAAAGAGATTTTTGGTGCCCCACTATTAGATTCATTAATTAGAGGCGTGAGTTATAATGTAAGATTTAGTGTAAGGCTTGGACAGGGTTGCGTAATAGGGACTGATCACATCGGGGTGTTATTCACTGAGAATAAATTACGCTATAGCGAAGATTGGTACGTACAAACCCCTTTACCTAATGCAGGGGAATTTATTAATCACGGTCCACAGATTGAGTCAGTGGAGGGGGTGCCATTAAATGATACTACACAATGGGTTACTGTAAGTGGTTATTTTATTGCAAACGGAGGGGAGCAGTATATGTCTGTTGGCTGTTTAGTTGAGCATAGTTTACTGACTATAGATACTTTGAGTGGACCGTGTGATTTGGGTGAGTTTGGTGCTGATTGGCTCTTTGCCTTTTACTTTTTCGACGATTTTTCAGTTTACGAAAGTGGCTCAGAGGGTGAGCCTGCATTTGCTGGAGTAGATACTTGTATAGTACTGGGAGATTCTATACAATTAGGCTACCACAATTACACAGACTACTTTTACGAGTGGTCTAAAAGTGGAGAGGTTTTTTCAACAGAAGGGATGCCTTGGGTTATTCCTGAAGAAACAGGAGTTTATGGTTTACATCAAAAGGACTTCAAATTTACAGAAACCTGGAGTCAAGTAAGTGTAGTTGTGCTAGAAAACCCCGAAGATGAATGTGTAGGTTTAGGAGTAAATGAGCAGTTGGATTCTGAAATACGTGTTTATCCGAATCCATCTAATTCTTTAGTGCATGTAAATACAAAGACTGCCATAGAGATATGGGCTTTGAAAGATGCTCTCGGGAGAGAGGTTAAAAGTTCAAAATCTATAGTAGAAAGTCCATTTACGATAGATGTTTCTGCATTAGAAATAGGTGTTTATTATTTAGAGTTGTTTTCTAAAGAATACAGAAGTGTTAAGCAGTTGGTAGTCACGTATTAAGTTTTTTAGCTAATATCTACAGCTTTTAGCTTATTTCAGGGCTTGATTTAAAAAGGATTGGCTTGTTTTTGTTTACGTAGAATTGTAGAAAGGTTATTAGCCTTGGCTGAAGGAGCAACAAGCGAGCTTGCCTACCTTTTCGGTAGGTGTAGCGGCTCTTGTTGCGGTGGTGAAGAGCCTTTCGTTCAATTCAAGAAAAGAAAATGAAGACTTGATTTTTTCGTTCTTTTGCATCAAGGCAAAAGGACAAGAGAACTTATTTGTAAACAAACTGACTAGCAGAATATTATTTTGACCTTATATATTAGCTGACTCAATTGTTTCGTTTTGCGTCAAGGAAAAAATGAACATAGAAGAATATTTATAAAAATATAACTTGTAATTCTTTGAGTCTGTAAAATTATTTGAAATGGATTTCCCTTTTTTATTAAAAGGGCTGAAGTATAATTAATACTAGTATATTTACCCGATAGATTAATTATGAAGGACCTACAAATGGTTGACCTCAAAGGTCAGTACAGTAAAATAAAAGAAGAAGTGGATGCAGCCCTACAAGAGGTGTTGCATACCACTTCTTTTATTAATGGACCTGCTGTAAAAGAATTCACCAACAACCTACAAGGCTATTTAAATGTAAAGTATGTGATTCCGTGTGCCAACGGAACCGATGCCTTACAGGTTGCATTAATGGCTTTAAACCTACAGCCTGGAGATGAGATAATCTGTCCAGACTTCACCTTTGTAGCTACCGCAGAGGTTGCAGAGTTACTCGGTTTAAAAACGATTTTGGTAGATGTAGATCCAGATACCTTTATGTTGGACGCTGCTGCCATAGAAAAAGCGATTACTCCTAAAACCAAAGCTATTGTTCCTGTACACCTATTCGGACAATGTGCGCCTATGGAAGAAATACTGGATTTAGCTAAAAAGCACCATCTATATATAATAGAAGATACTGCCCAAGCCATTGGTGCATCCTATACTTTTTCTGATGGAAGCGTTGCCAAAGCTGGTACAATGGGAACCCTTGGGACAACTTCATTCTTTCCATCAAAAAACTTAGGTTGCTATGGCGATGGTGGAGCCCTCTTTACCAACGATGAAGTGCTCGCTAAAAAATGCAGAGCCATTGTAAATCACGGAATGGGAGAACGCTACTTTTATGAATGTATAGGTGTAAACTCTCGTTTAGATTCTATGCAAGCTGCCATCCTTAATGTGAAACTGAAGTATTTAGATGACTATAATACTGCACGATTAAATGCAGCAAATTACTATGATAAAGCATTTGCTTCTTCTGAGCTGTTAAGTACTCCTTTTAGGTCGGATCAGTCTACACATGTCTTTCATCAATACACTCTAAAATTAGCAGATGGAATAGATAGAGAATCTCTTGTAACGTATATGCAAGCAAAAGGGATTCCAGTAAAAGTTTACTACCCAAAACCACTGCATAGCTTTAAACCCTACCAGCAAGAGTCGTATAAAGAAAATGACTTTAAGGTAACAAACGATTTGTGCGCTAGAGTTATCTCTCTACCCATGCACACCGAATTAGATGCCGAGACTTTGGGGTATATCACTAGTTCTCTATTGGCGTTTTTTGAAAGGAGTTAATTAGGTTGAAAGTTAAAGGTTTGAATTTTAGTCGGTTTCAAATCGACACATTTTCACCCCGATAGTTATCTGGACTTCAAATTGGACGAACACCCCTATAATCCCCCTGCCTTTGACGGCAGGCAGGCTCAAGGGGATAATTATAAAACCAAATTGTCAGCCTGAGCTTGTCGAAGGCAATTTCACCATTCACTATTTACCACTCACCATTCATTATTTACCCACAACAATTCCTTACTTTTGCTCAAAATTCAAGCACATGGAAAACATTAAAGCATATATAGAAGAGCATAAAGACCGTTTCTTAGAGGAGTTATTGGACTTATTGCGTGTACCTTCAATTTCGGCAGATCCAGCCTACAAGCAAGATGTATTAAAGACTGCAGAAATCGTGAAGGCTCGTTTAATTGAGGCGGGAGTAGACACTGCAGAAATTTGCGAAACTCCAGGTTACCCTATTGTTTATGCAGAGAAAATGGTTGATCCATCTTTGCCTACCGTATTGGTTTATGGTCATTACGATGTACAGCCCGCAGATCCGATTGAGTTGTGGACGAGTGGTCCTTTTGAGCCTGTTATCAAGAAAACGGAAGCGCATCCTGAAGGCGCTATTTTTGCACGTGGTGCGTGTGATGATAAAGGTCAGATGTATATGCATGTGAAGGCTTTTGA
>ENA-OSET01004472-OSET01004472.1-sediment-metagenome-genome-assembly--contig:-NODE-4472-length-12344-cov-4.617510_pt1 | contig 12344 bp, 12 predicted proteins | sample MGYA00237882_ERZ534229 | MGnify/ENA primary metagenome ERZ534229 (study PRJEB26408, sample SAMN06266212) | sediment metagenome | isolation source: Hudson Canyon methane seep mesocosm | place...
ACATCACATTAGATTATTACAAAACACGCGAAGAACAAGAGCGTGCTGTGAGCATTTTACAGTTCAAAATAGATATACTTTGGACTATGTGTGATGCAATGTGGATGGCGTATATTGAAAAACGTCCTCCATTTACGTTTGAGGTTGAATTATGAGTGAGCCAGTATTCACTGCAGACAGTATCCCAATGTTAGCGTTGGGTTATCGATTTCAGTGGGAACCAGCGCAAAATTGTAATGTGTTGTTATACCCCGAGGGCATGGTGAAGTTGAACGGTGCCGCCGGTGAAATATTGAAACGCATTAGCGAAAAGAAACAATCCGTAGCCGATCTTATCTCAGAATTAAAAGTGGCCTTTGATGGGGCTGACTTAGATGATGACGTATATCGATTCTTAGAGGAGGCCTACAATAATGACTGGATCAGACCAGAATAAAGCACCGGGTAGTATCGGTAGTTCCATTGGTAATGTGCGAGATCAAATCCGCCAACCGTTGTGGTTATTAGCCGAGCTTACCTATTCATGTCCTCTGCAATGTCCATATTGTTCAAATCCAATGGATTTTGCCAATGTTAAGAAAGAATTAACGACCGAAGAATGGCTAGAAGTTTTTCGTCAAGCGCGGGCTATGGGCGCAACTCAACTAGGACTTTCTGGTGGTGAACCGTTAACACGACCAGACTTAGTTGAGCTGGTGACTGAAGCTCGGAAGATGGGCTTTTATACCAATTTGATTACGTCCGGTGTGGGTATGGATGCGAGCAAAGTAGCAGAGTTAAAAGAAGCCGGTTTGGATCATATTCAAGTCAGTTTCCAAGCGAGCTCAGAAGACCTCAATAATTTGATTGCTGGTACCAATGCCTTCCAACACAAGATTGAAATGGCTAAGGCGGTTAAAGCTAATGGTTATCCAATGGTGTTGTGCTTTGTGACTCATCGTCAAAACATCGAACAAATGGATGAGATTCTGGATTTAGCGATTTCTTTAGAAGCGGACTATGTTGAATTAGCCACCACCCAATATTATGGTTGGGCGATGCATAACCGCGATCAATTGTTACCACTTAAAGAACAATTGGTTGAGGCAGAAGCAATAGCTCATCGATATCAGGAAGAACAGAAAGGCAACATGAAAATCTATTATGTTGTGCCTGATTATTATGAAGAAAGACCGAAAGCATGCATGAATGGCTGGGGTAATGTGTTCTTAACAGTGACTCCGGATGGCACCGCGTTACCTTGCCATGCTGCACGTGAATTACCAGGCATGACTTTACCTAATGTTAAAGATATGTCGATTAATGAAATCTGGAATGGTTCGGATGATTTTAATCGCTTCCGTGGTTTTGATTGGATGACAGAACCGTGCCGCTCTTGTGATGAAAAAGAGAACGATTTTGGTGGTTGTCGTTGCCAAGCCTTTATGTTGACTGGCGATCCTACCAATACTGATCCTGTATGCTCGAAATCACCTAAACACCATTTAATCGAAGATGCATTGGAACGTGGCCGTCTTGAAGCGGATAAACCTACCATTGACCAAAAACCATTGGTATTCCGAAACCCGAAAAATTCAAAACTAATCAGTGGGCTCTAATCCTGCGATACGCACCCAAGGCTTGACCAAGCAATATGGTCAGGCCTTGGCGGTCAATAAGCTTGACTTAGATATTGAGTCGGGTCAGTTTTATGGTTTGTTAGGGCCTAATGGCGCAGGGAAAAGTACAACCATTCATATGTTGACTACGATGACCTCCGCGACGTCGGGTGAAGCATGGATCGCGGAGCAAAAAATAACCGATGATCCCGTGGCGATACGAGCGACAGTTGGCTTGGTCTTTCAAGATTCAGCGCTAGATCGCACGATGTCGATAGACGAAAACCTGAAATTTGCTGCCGCGATGTATCACTTGAACCCTCAACAAGCTGAGCAGCGCATTGATGAATTGCTCACGGTTTTTGGTTTGCAGAAACAACGACATAAAAAGCTGCTGGCTTTGTCCGGCGGTCAACGTCGTGCAGTGGATATTGCTCGTGGTGTTTTACATAAACCCAAAGTTTTATTCTTAGATGAACCGACAATTGGTTTAGACCTGCCGAACCGACGTGCTATATGGCGTTTTGTAGAGCAGTTACGTCGGGAAGAAGGCATGACAGTCTTTTTAACTACGCATTATCTAGAAGAAGCTGCAGCTTGTGATCATGTCGACTTTATTCAACAAGGTGAGTTGCAACAAGGTGGAACACCACAAGCATTAATTGAACAGATTGGTGCATATATCTTGGAAATTGATGCTCAAGATCCTAATGATATTAAAGCACAATTGAGCCCGATTTTCGGTGCTCCATTACAAGAAGATCAACAATTAAGTTTTAAGATTGAAGCTGACGATGTGGATTTTCAACAGTTACAACAAACTTTAGGTGAATCGATAAATGCGATGCAGTGGCGTCGACCTAATCTTAATGATGTTTATTTATGGACGTTTTGTGCGCCAGAACAAGGAGAGACTGCATGAGTTGGCGTCCGGTAAAAGCGGTTGTTGGCCGTGAAATGAGTAAACTATTTCGCCAGCGTGCACGGTTAATCAGCTCGATGGTTCGACCTATGATTTGGTTATTAGTCATCGGTTCTGGTGTTGGCAGTATGATGCAAGGCCAACAACAAGAAGGTTATTTAACCTTTTTAGTGCCAGGTATCTTAGCTATGACCTTATTATTTGCCTCTTTATTGTCTGCATTAACACTCGTTTATGACAAAGAGTTTGGTGTGATGCGCATGATGATGATTGCACCCATTGCTCACTATTGGATCGTGCTATCTAAATTGATAGCTGCAACCTTGACTGCAATGGTGCAAGCCATACTGTTATTACTGCTTTTGTTAGTGTTGGGACTGATAAGTGTAAAAATCGCAATTAGCTTAGTACTGCCTGCAGTGTTAACAGCAATCTGTTGTGCGTCAATAGGCGGTTTGATTGCGGTTTGGTCAAAAAGCATAGATAACTTTGCGGTGATCATGAACTTCTTTATATTTCCGGTGTTTTTCTTGAGTGGCGCTTTATATCCGGTAAGTCAATTACCTGAAACATTGCGTTATATCGTAATAATAAACCCATTTAGCTATGGCGTAGATTTACTCAAACATGCGGTACCTAACGTGACCACTGATTTTTCAGTTCTCACCGATGTAGCCGTATTAGTTGGATTTTCTACTGTTGCAATATTAATTGCATGTTGGCAGTTTTCACGTGAATCTGTGCATGAGCCATTGTTTCATCGGGTAAGCGGCAAGCGCTAGTGACAACTTCCGAGCCCTTTCTTCTCTAAATAACATTGGTGATAGTCTTCTGCAGGATAGAAAACACTGGCTGCGGTAATTTCTGTGACCACTGGATTGCCAAAGGTATTAGTCTCATTTAAATGCTGTTTGGCAGTTAAGGCCTGTTGTAGCTGTTCATCACTATGATAAAAAATAGCTGAACGATATTGAGTGCCTCGATCCGGACCTTGGCGATTGAGTGTTGTTGGATTATGCATATGCCAAAATAGATCTAACAACTCATTAAAGCTAATCATTGTGCTGTTGAAAGTCACTTCGATGACTTCAGCATGGCCAGTAGTGCCAGTACATACTTGTTTATAATCAGGATCGAGCGTTTCTCCACCGGTATAACCTACCCGTGTTGACTCGATACCATTAACTTCACGAAAACGTGCTTCTACTCCCCAGAAGCAGCCTGCAGCAAACGTAGCAATCGTCATTTTATTTCTCCTTGAACGGAATGAAGTTGCACCTATATATGAAACCTTTTACCCTAGTTGGTTCTGTAGTTCCTAACGCATGTTTAAGGACGGTGAGAAATGGCAACAAATCTAGACTATGCTCATTCTAATATGGTTGCACAGCAAGTGCGACCTAGTGACGTGCTAAATCCACACGTTTTGCATGCCCTAAATACAATTAAGCGTGATAGATTTGTAGCTGAGGAGTTAGTCGATCTTGCCTATGCAGATACACAACTAGCCATTGGTTATGGCCAGTTTATGTTGTCACCGGTGTTGGAAGGCCGTTTATTACAAGCCTTAAACGTTCAGAAGCATGAACACGTATTGGAGCTAGGAACAGGTTCTGGTTATTTCACAGCCTTGTTGGCATCATTGGCGGAGCATGTCACTAGCATCGAAATTATTCCTGAACTTTCTCAGTTGGCTCAGCAACGATTGACAGGCATGGCAATACCAAATGTGACGTTGAATATTGGCGATGCTTCGCAGGGATGTGAGCTAAAAGAGCGTGTAGATATTATCGTTGCCACTGCCGCATTTGTGACGGTGCCAGATGCTTATTTACAAGCATTGGCTGTGGGAGGGCGAATGCTTGTCGTCGTAGGAAATGCACCCGTGATGTCAGTGCAAGTAATTCAGCGCATCAGTGAATGGGATTGGCATACTGAGACGGTGTTTGAAACAGTGATCCCTGCGATGATCAATGCTGAACCTAAGCCCGAGTTTAATTTTTAACAAGAGATATTGGTATGAAACAAATGACCGTAACAGAGTTGCGTGACTATTTAGCGACTGGCGTTGAAACAACCATGATTGATGTTCGCGAAGAACATGAATTAATACATGGAATGTTGGAAGGTGCGATTCATATTCCTATGCAAACAGTGCCAGAGAAGGTGGTTGAATTTGATCAAGATAAAACTAAACCGGTGGTATTGATTTGTCGCTCGGGTAAACGTAGTGATCAAGTGGGACAATATTTAGAGCAAGCCGGTTTTAGTGATGTGATTAACTTGGTTGGCGGCATGAATGCGTGGGCAGCCGAGATTGATACGAGTATGTCGGTTTATTAGGAAAAATAATGAAAAAGTTTAGTATCAGCATGATGCTGATAGCAATGTCATTTTCAACGATGAGTACTGCTGAAGATCTACTGCAAGTGTATGCACTGTCATTAAATAGTGATCCACAATTATTGGCTGAAGCAGCATCAAAACGTGCCACTGCAGAATTGGATGAACAAGCGCTGGCTAACTTTCTACCGCAAGTAGATCTATCCGCGAATAATGGACGAGTAAAACAAGACACGTCAGCTCAATCCTTTGGCGGCAAGCAAGATTATAATAGCCATGGTTATAGTTTAAGTATTACTCAACCTGTTTTTCGCAAACAGAACTTTGTTCAGCAAGTACAAGCTGATATTGCCATTGAGAGCGCTGAAGCTAGCTACCAAGTTAAAGAGCAAGATCTTATTATTCGAGTTGCTGAGGATTATTTTGATTTGTTGGGCGAAAAGGATGATCTGTCTTTTTCGGTAGCAGAGCGAGAAGCAATTGCTTTGCAGCTTGAACAAACCAATCAACGATTTGATGTGGGCATGGTTACCATTACCGATGTCGCTGAATCACAAGCTGCTTTTGATCTTGCTAATGCATCGGTCATTGACGCTGAAAATGAGGTGGCAAATAGTAAGGAAAGGCTACGAGAAACATCAGGTAGATATATAGACGATTTAGCGACTTTACAGATTGAAAGTCCATTAGTAAGCCCTGATCCGCAAGATATTAACCAATGGACTGAGCTTGCCTTAACGCAAAACCCTAGTTTATCTGTAGTGCGTAGCGACATTGAAAATGCTCAACAAAATATTGCCTTGCAGAAAAGTGATCATTACCCGAGCTTAGATCTTGTTGGTCAGAAAAGTTACAGCTCACAAAGTGATACGAGTTTTGGCGGTAGCAGTAAAACGCATCAGGACAGCATTAGTTTACAATTCAGCTTGCCCATTTATTCAGGTGGCAGTGTTAATTCACGTTCGCGTGAAGCTGGGCATCGCTTAGATCAGGCAATGCAAAACGAAGAGCAACAGCGTCGTGCAGTGAAGCGTCAGACTCGTGAAGCATATAACAGCGTGATGTCAGGCATTAGTAGAGTAAAAGCGTTAAAACAGGCGGTCGTATCAAGTGAAAAAGCATTAGAATCGACCGAAGCAGGTTATGAAGTGGGTACGCGGACAACGGTAGATGTATTAAATGTTCGACGTGAATTATTTAGTGCTCGCCGCGATTATTCACGGTCACGTTACGATTATATTGTGAATATTCTGCGTTTAAAACAAGCAGCAGGCACGGTGAGTGTTGATGATTTAACTCGCATTAACCAATGGTTAGGAGGCTGAGCAAGATGACAAGTAAGTCCTTTATCGCGGAAGCACAAAATAGTGTGCTTGTTATCGTTGATGTTCAACAACGACTTGCGGCGGCAATGCCCAAAGGTGTTTGTGACCGGGTGGTCGAGCAAATAAAAACCTTAGTTACTGCAGCCAACACCTTATCCGTACCCGTCGTGGTGACGGAGCAATATCCAAAAGGATTGGGTCATACCGATGATGATGTAAAAGCTTGCCTAATTGCCGAAACGCCGATTATTGAAAAAACGTGTTTTTCGAGTGTTAAAGCAGAAGGCTTTTTTTCCACCATTGATGAAAGCAAACGAAAGCAAATTATTTTAACGGGCATGGAAACACATATCTGTGTGTTACAAACAGCCTTGGATCTACAACAACAGGGCTATCAAGTATTTGTGGTTGAAGATGCCGTGAGTTCACGATCTAAATCTAATCAATATAATGCGCTGCAACGCCTTCGTAATGCAGGTGTGATTATTACTAATGTTGAATCCGTGCTCTTTGAATGGCTAGGTGATTCCCAACATCCTGAATTTAAAAACTTAGCTCACTTAATCGTTTAATTAGCGTGTGATCGCTGGCGTTTATTGGCTGTGCCCGTTCTAACCACTTTTTTCAGTTGAACAATGCGTTCATAGTCGGGAATGCCCTTAACTTTGGCACGCGTATAATCTAACGCCAGTTGTTGTTTAACCTGTTCTGCTTCGAGCTTGAATTCATTGGTCAACACCGTATAAATAAGCTCAAATAAACGCTTCAAAGCGATTTTCCACGTACTGCCCGCCTGTTGATATAAAGCATCAGAGAGTTGTAAAAACCGTTCAAAAGGTTGATCGGCAAGTATTAATGGCAAGGTATCAGCAAAACGGCCAGAGTTAGCAACCATGTCCCAGAACCGAGCAAAACGATTAATACGCTGCATGGCAGAAAACTCAATGTTCTTGGTGCTTAAAATATTATAGGGCGCTTCGGGATTAAACCTTAGATCAAAATCTTCGTTGTGACGATTAAGCGGCGCACCTCGCAATCGTTTCAATATACCTAGTTGGATTTCTTGGGGTCTTAAAGCGACTAGTTGATCAAAACTATGACCAAAGTTTTCCAAGGTGTCGCCGGGCAAACCAAAAATTAGATCGGTATGTAAGTGAGCACCAGTGTTTTCACGTAACCATAGAATGTTGGCTTTTGATTTCTCATTGTTCTGCTTGCGACTAATTCGAGTCTGAATCTCAGGATCAAAGGTTTGCACGCCAATTTCAAATTGCAGGCTGTTTGAGGGAAAGCGTTGTAATACTTCCTTTAGTTTCTCCGGCAGGTTATCCGGTACCAGCTCAAAGTGCAGGTAGAGATCATCGGTCATGCGTTCCAAAAAGAACTCTAAGATGGTAACCGTGGTACTAATTTTGAGGTTAAAAGTGCGATCGATGAACTTAAAATTACGCACGCCACGTTGCAGCAATTTATCCATCTCTGCTAAAAAGTTTTCAAGAGGGAAGGCAGTAGACGTCTTGTCTAATGCAGATAGGCAAAATTCACATTTAAATGGACAACCACGCGAGGCTTCGACATAGATCAAACGGTTTTTGATGTCATCATCACTGTAATACTCATACGGCAACTTCAGTTCATCTAATGGCAGAGCCTTGCCTTCAATAAACTTCTGTTCGGGTGTCTCGCCAGCTAAGAGTTGCTTACATAAGGTCGGTACACTGTCTTCACCGGGACCAGAAAGAACATAATCGGCTAGTTCAGCTACCTCAGGAATATCTGGGTTATGACTGACTTCGGGGCCACCGAGAATAATGGTGATGTCAGGTGCGACTTGCTTTAGCATTGCCACCGTTTTTTTGATTTCAAGCACATTCCAGATGTAAACACTAAAACCAATGATCTTGGGTTTATGCAATAACAATTGCTCAACAATATTGATTGGCGACTCTTGAATGGTGAATTCGACAATTTTTGTTGCTGTTTGCAAGTCGCCCATATTGGCGTAGATGTACCTTAAGCCAAATGCAGTATGCATATAACGGGCATTAAGAGTGCTAAGAATAATCGTTGAGTAGGACATTATTAGCGCTATTTTAATCTATACCCAAACAACTTGGAAATTCAGGTTTCAGAGTAATTTGAGTATAAAGTTAAAGAAAAGTGTGACGCAGTCGACATTTCTTTACTTAGAGCCAAAGTTAAAATCAACAAGTTTATTCTAAATTAATGAGAGAAGGGTATGGCTACGTGGATGGGAACTGGGTTTTCGGCTGAGAATGATAGTAGAGATGCAGCTGTTACCGCAGTAGAACAAGCTTTAAAGTCAATGGGACATATTGATAATATCAAGTTATGTATCGTTTATATCAATGCTGATTATGATTTAGAAATCGCGGTAAAAGCTATTCGAAATAAAATTGGTCAGATTCCTCTTATTGGTTGTAGTACTACAGGCGAATTTACTTCAGCTAATGTTGAAACGGGCGCGATAGCTATTACGACAATCGCTTCCGATCAGCTTGAAATACGGTTAGGTTCAGCGACTCATTATAATAAAGACATTCCATCTGCCGTTGATAAAGCAATATCAGGTTTTATAGCGACATCAGAAAACAAAGGTATTCGAGCGGGTTGGAGAGGGCGAACTTTACTACTTTTCACTGATGGTTTAGCGGGGAGAGGCGAAGAGTTGATTGATGAGCTCATTTCTAAAACGGGTATGCAATATCAATTGTTTGGCGGAGCCGCTGCCGATAATGTCGAATTTCAGAAAACGTTTGTAATTTGTAATGATGAGGTGTTGACGGATAGCTTTGTAATTGCCGAGATTTTATCTGAAAAACCTTTTGCAATTGCAGCAGATCATGGCTGGGTGAAAACGGATGGTCCATACAGGGTAACGCGTGCAGAAGAAAATGTAGTCTATGAGTTGAATGGCCAGCCAGCGTGGGACATTTACACCAAATTTGCGGCTAATAATGGCTTAACTATCTCCGCAGGACAAGAGGGCAGTTTTTTAATGCAATATATTCTCGGCATTCATCATAAGGATGATGAAAAAGCCAAGTTACGCGTGCCCTTAGGTTTGAACCCTGATGGTTCTTTGTTATGTGCAGCCGAGGTGATCGAAGGGGATATCGTTTCGATCATGACCAGTAAAGACAATGCCGGCATTATGACTGGAGGCAAAACAGCGGTAGAAAAAGCCATGACAACGATGCCATCTTCAGAAGTCGCAGGGGCGCTGGTATTTGAGTGTGTTGCTACACGTTTGCATCTTGCGGATAAGTTTTCGGAGCAAGTTAATGAAACAGCAAGAGCAGTACCTTCCGAGCATATAATGGGATGTGCCTGTTTCGGACAGTTGGCGCGTACTCAAGGTGATTTCTCCGGACAGGGTTGTGCAACCTCATTAGTGTGCGTGCTGCCAGCATAATATTAGTTGTAATCCCTCAATCATGAATCTATTGACGAATTTAGTTGAACTATCATTTCAAATATTGCGCAAACACAGCGCGGGTTATGATGAAGTTGATGAGCTGCTTCCTGTATTAGAGCAATTATTTAATACAAATACGGTTGGTTTATTTATTTGGGATGAGGAGTTAAACACGATTTATCCCCTTGGGGTACAAGGAGCGGATGTCGATAGCTTGATGGCTTATGTTGGTGAAGCTGAACAGTCGGTATGGAAACATCAAAGCCTCGTGATAGAAGCCCAGTTAGCGTCCCAAATTGAACCGGATAGAGCGGAGCCATCACCGATATTATTTCCTTTGTGGAGACATGGAGATAAACTTGGCCTTTTAGCTTTTATATGGACGAAAGAGGTTGATCTTTCCTTGTTAGAAGAGGTTTTGATTAAGGTTAATGACTTTCTTCTCTGCGTAGACTCGGTGAGAAAAAACCGGACCTTAGAGAAAAAAAGTATTGAGTTAATACAGACAAAAACGAGCTTGGAAAATACGCTTAAAATTAGTACGTCGGTTCAAAATCAGTTAGAAGATATGGCTGCCAAACTGAAAATTGAAGCAGCAAAATCTGAAAAAGCGAATCGCGCAAAATCTGAGTTTTTGTCTTCTATGAGCCATGAATTACGGACACCACTCAATGTGATTATGGGATTTTCTCAATTAATTGAAAACAGTAAGCTGACGGATGATCAACGAGAGAATATTACTGAAGTATTACGTGCAAGTGATCACTTGATAGATATGGTTAACGAAGTACTAGATTTATCAAAGATAGAAGCGGGTAAGTTTGAGATAAACCTATCAGAAGTCGATTTATTTGATTTAGTAAACCGTAGTATTGTTCTTATAGGGCCTTTAGCTCATAAAAACAACATTTCAATTAATAATCAAATCAGCTTCAGTGGAAGAAAAATTGTTACTGATGAGATTAAATTAAAGCAGGTTTTGATTAATTTATTATCAAATGCAGCAAAATATAATAAACATAATGGCAGCATTACCATTCGTTGCGATGATGTTGACAATGAATATTTGAAAATTGAAGTGATAGATACAGGCAATGGTATTTCTGATGAGCATTTAGATCAGGCTTTTCATGCATTTGAAAGACTGGCTATAACAAATGGCTCTATAGAAGGCGCAGGTGTAGGTTTAGCTATTTGTAAAAGTTTGATTGAGAGCTTGGGCGGTCAGATTGGTGTTGAAAGCACGCTAGACCAAGGCAGTTGTTTTTGGGTTCGCCTGCCACTCAAAGGGAAATTAGAGACTTAATTGTAAGTGCTCAGTTGTTGATGTCCTCTCTTATCTGTTTTCCATAGGCCTCAAGATCAGACAAAACTTGTTGTTGCTGGTCATTAAGTTCGTCTGTTCGGCAGGTTTCAATCTGTTCAAAAAGTCGTGATAGAGAAAGGATCTTGTCATTGCTATCATCAGTCAAACGTTGCTGGCGGTATTGCTGCCATTGTTCTTTCTCTTCATCAGATAGGCTATCTGGCCAGTTACGTGCTCGATAACGAAATAACATTTCTGGCAGGCGAGCATCATCAAACGGAATGGATAATGTTTTTAAATGTTCAGGTTCGGCGCTGCGAATTAAATCCATTTTACGTTTGTCACCGGAACTGAAAAAGCCACCGCCATATAGGCTGGCATCGGGATCCTCAATCGTTTCATAGTCTGGCTTGGTGAAGATGTCATTGATCTTTTGACTTAAATCGCCTGCGGCATTGAGCATTTCAAGGTGTTGGTAATGCTGTTGGCGGTCTATCTGCAAACGTTCGGCTGCGGCATCATTAAGTGTATTCTCCGGAACCACCACCGGACACTTATTAATATGCAACGTTTTTAAAGCTGGTCTTGTGACACCTTCTGGCAACTCAGCCGTTGGGGTGAATAACCATTCGCGTAAGGTATCAGCATCTTCATTGATTAAGGCTTCAGGACTATGACGTAAGTCGTAAACAATAATGCCATTGTTATTAGTTGGATCTTTAGCGATAGGCACCACTAAAGCCGTGCCACAATATTCACTGGGATACATACGTGATACATGAACAACTGGGGTACGGTCACGTAGATTTAATAAGGGCGATACTGCATTTTTTTGCCGATGATTAAATACAAAGTTATACAGTTTAGGTTGGACTATTTTAATCAACTTTGCCAAAGCGATGGTGGCATACACATCGACCAAAGCATCATGTGCACCTTGATGTTCAATATTGTTAGCAGCAGTTAACGCTTCCAACCTGAAACTGGGTTTGCCATCTTCACGGTCTGGCCAGTTAATGCCTTCAGGACGTAAGGCACGGGTTAATCGTGCCATATCAATAATATCCCAACGTGAATTACCATTTTGCCATTCACGGGCATAGGCATCATAGAAGTTACGATAGAGAGTGAACCGAGTGAATTCATCATCAAAACGTAGACTGTTATATCCCACACCACAAGTGCCTGGCTCAGCAAACTCATCATGAATTTGCTGGATAAACTCAGCCTCGTTGATGCCTTTTTGTTCAGCTTCTTGTGGTGTGATACCCGTGACTAAACAGGCCTGTGGACTAGGCAGACAATCGCCTGCAGGTTTGCAATAAATCATCAAGGGATCACCGATGATATTTAAGTCTTCATCGGTGCGAATACCGGCAAACTGTGAAGGCCGATCATAACGAGGATCGAT
>ENA-OSET01004474-OSET01004474.1-sediment-metagenome-genome-assembly--contig:-NODE-4474-length-12342-cov-15.153934_pt1 | contig 12342 bp, 10 predicted proteins | sample MGYA00237882_ERZ534229 | MGnify/ENA primary metagenome ERZ534229 (study PRJEB26408, sample SAMN06266212) | sediment metagenome | isolation source: Hudson Canyon methane seep mesocosm | place...
TGTTATAACGAATAATACGCTTAACGTCGGGGATAAAACCCATGTCCAGCATTCGATCCGCTTCATCAATAACTAAGGTTTCTACCTGATCCAGAAACACATCTTTGCTGCCAAGGAAATCAATTAAACGACCCGGTGTTGCAACCAATATATCGACGACCTTATCTCTTAGGTGAGTTTTTTGTTTTTGATAATCCATGCCACCCATTACCGAATAAACCTGAAGCCCTGTATGCGCGGTTAGCAAACGAGCATCTTTCTCAATCTGCATTACCAGCTCTCTTGTAGGCGCAATAATCAGCGCTCGTGGCTCACTGGCATAACGGTCGCTTTCAGGTATAGGATTTAACAAAAAGTTTTGGATCGTAGTAATCAAAAAAGCAGCTGTTTTACCTGTCCCTGTTTGAGCTTTACCAATAAAATCTTTACCTTGAAGAGTGTGAGGTAACGAGGCACCTTGAATAGGACTGCAATATTTAAACCCTAAATCAGCTATAGCATGAAGCAAACGGTCATCAAGGTTAAAGTCATGGAATCTTGCCTTGCCTTCTTCCGGCTCAACTACAAATTGCGCTGGGGTCCAGGTAGAGACCTTAGGCGGCATTTTTTTTGCCTCAACCGTTTTTTTATCTGTAGCTTTAGCAACTACTTGCTTTTGACTTTCTTTACCTTGGTTAACTTCTTTTCTTGTACCTGTTCTTACATCAGGTGCTGAAACACTTGATTTTGAAGGCCCAGGTGTTGAAGTACTTTCTTTTTTAGGCATTAAGCCAATAAGTTGAAGTAGTCGAACAATGAATTCAATTAATTTATTAAACAATGGTTATTCCTTAATATTAATAACATTTCCATTCAGGCCGTAAGATAGTTTTTTACTACTGCCATAATGGTTGAGTTTTATTTTCCTGAATTTAAATACTTGTTAACAAGAATGATTTTTCTGCTAACTGTTTATTATTTGTATAGAACACTCTTAATTCTTTTATAAACGTTTGGGCATTTCTTGGAATACTTCCATTTAAATAAGCCAAACTTTGCTTATGCACACTCTGTTTAAAAAGCCCTGCACTTGGAGACACTTCTCCACTTAAATTATCAACACTGATATTGAAATCTATACCCGCAGCCATTGAAAACACCCACTCTAAGGCTTGGGGTTTAATTTCTACTTTCTCAAAAGATTGTTGCTGTTCAACTGAACGACCATCGGGTTCATACCAATAACCAAAATCAACAAGCTTTCTACGTTCCTTACCAGCAATACACCAATGGCTTATTTCATGTAACGCACTAGTAAAATAGCCGTGGGCAAAAATAACCCGATTATAAGGTGATTCATCATTAGCCGGTAAATAAATAGGTTCATCATCACCTTTTACTAAAATGGTGTTCTCACTCTCCTTGAATAATCGATTAAAAAGGAGAATAAGTTCATCCACGTCAGGCAATGTTGTATGTGTATCTGGCATAAGTACTTTTGCTTAATATTCCTAAATATTAAAAAAATTTAACGGCAGTAGCCTTGATTAAACAAGACCGAATCTGTAAAACCAGCCTATATTTTTACATTACTCAAGAAGCCTTAAGTAGCATAACTAAAGTGATACAACTCTCGCTATCGAAAAAATCTAAGGGAGAAACTCACGAACTTAACCAAAGTCACTTACTTTATGGAACTTTGGCATTATATTGACGTCACAAGCTTATTAAATGCGTCAATAATTTTAAGCACACGCTTGATTAAAAGCACATACGGGCAGTCAAAATAAATATGCGATCAATTTTAACCCTAATATCGTTCATTCTACTTTTTTCTTCTGCAAGTTCATATGCTTTAACAGGTAACAACTCACTTGGTTTTGGAAAAAGCCTCTTTACAGACTCTGAGTTCTTACCGGTCGACGAGGCATTTCGCTTCAATTCCAGCATTGAAAATGGGAAATTAGTCCTCTTCTGGGATATTGAAGACGATTATTACCTTTATAAAGAACGCTTACGATTCGAAATTGATGAGACAAAAGGCCAACTAGGTAAGCCTGTTTACTCGCAATCTGGCGATTTAAAAGATGACCCGAATTTTGGCCAAGTTACCGTTTTCCATAACCAGCTCACTATTGATTTACCTGTTACCATCAACACAGACACTGGCAATGAACTTCCGTTAAAAATAAGCTATCAAGGCTGTGCCGAAGCAGGCTTATGTTACCCTCCTCAGACCAAAGAAATATTATTTATTCAGTCCGCTTATGTTCAGACCGACAAAGGCGATAACGCTCAAAATCAAGATCTAGAGAGTGCTAATGGGATATTCAGTTTTATCCAAACTTCATCACTACCAGCCATTATTGGCATTTTTTTCTTATTAGGTATTGGGCTCACTTTCACCCCCTGCGTGTTTCCAATGGTACCTATAATCTCAAGTATTATTGCAGGTCAAAAAAATCCCAGTACATTAAAATCATTCAGCCTATCTTTTTCTTATGTACTGGGTATGTCCATCACTTATGCTTCAGCAGGCGTCATCACCGGATTACTTGGGGCTAGTGCCAATATTCAAGCTTATCTTCAAGCACCTGCGGTACTTATTACCTTTTCAATTGTTTTTGTACTTCTTGCCTTATCCATGTTTGGCTTTTATGAGCTTCAATTACCTGCGGGTATCAGAAATAAATTGAACGATACAAGCCAGAATATTAAAGGAGGGAAGTCAGTCGGTGTATTTCTAATAGGCGCACTTTCTGCTCTGATTGTTTCGCCATGTGTTTCCGCACCTCTTGCAGGTGCCCTTTTGTATATCAGTGCAACAGCCGATGCAACACTTGGAGGATTATCACTCTTCGCAATGGGCTTAGGAATGGGAGTACCTCTTATTGCCGTAGGTGTGGGTGGAGGAAAGCTCCTTCCAAAAGCGGGTTTATGGATGGATATAGTTAAAGCTGGGTTTGGTGTAATGCTTATTGGCGTTGCAATATGGCTTTTAGAGCGACTACTGCCTTCTTCTGTGACCTTAATACTCTGGTCGCTTCTTATTGGCTTAACCGCGGCACAAATGGGCGCATTTGAACCCGCCCGTTACGGCTGGGAAAGACTTTGGAAAGGTATTGGGTTATTCCTTATAGCCTATGCTGTAACATTATTTATTGGTGCTATGACAGGCGCAGATGACCCTCTTAATCCGCTAGAGCATTTCACAGGCAATAATTTCACAGATAAGAATCAAAGCAGTTCTCAATCAAACATACATGAATCTACAGTCTTTAATACCATATATAGTATTGATGAGTTTGATGCTGTAGTGAGTTCTTCATCGTCATCACTCAAACCTGTTTTATTAGATTTCTATGCAGACTGGTGCATTAGCTGTAAAGTAATGGAGCGTGAGGTATTTTCGCAAGCAGAAGCCGCTCAGTTAATGTCTGAGTTTACTTTGGTGCAAGCTGATGTCACTGACAACGATATTAAAAACCAGCAGCTTCTTGAAAAATTCAATCTGTTTGGTCCTCCATCCATTTTATTCTTTGACACTGAGGGCAACGAGCTTAAACAATTTAGAGTAATGGGTGAGATGAACGAAGAACAGTTTATAGAACAATTAAAGACTGTTTTAGCTTCATTATAGAGACTAAGCCGTTAGCCCTTATAAACTAGTGCTAACCCTTTTTTATAATATAAAAATACGTCTGATCTTTTTCGCCCTGTTCAATCAACTCGTGACCAAGAAAGTTGCAAAATTTTGGGACATCTCTTTTGGTAGACGGATCTGTTGCTATAACCTCAAGTACCTCACCCACTTCAATTTCATCAATCTTTGAATGCAACATCATCACGGGTTCAGGGCAATAAATGCCGGTTGCATCCAACTGGTGGTTAATTTTATGATCTGTCACAAGTTTACTCGTTTAATGGTTGACTAGTTTATTAAGCAGTTCGTACTATTATATAGTGTATTGCGAAACTATTTATAAGGCACAGCTTTTTAATAATACAGCGGATGGAATTGATTTTATGATCAGAGTGATTATTGAACGTCATATAGCACAAACTCTTGAAACTACTTACGAAATGGTAGCTAAGACAACACTACAAAAAGCGGTATCTGCACCTGGTTTTATCTCAGGGGAGTCACTAAAAAACGCCAACGACACAAACCACCGTATGATTCTATCTAACTGGAAAAATGTTCAAGACTGGCAACGCTGGTTTGCTTCTGAAGAAAGAAAAGAGATGATGAATGAGCTCAACCCTATCCTTGAAACAGAAGAAAAAATCACCATTCTTGAACAAGCATAACCTGACACATGTAGTCATCCTCGCATAGGCGGGGATGACGTTTGTTTTGGATAGGCTCTTTAGGTTACCTGTATAAAGCAGGTAATCTCTTCTCTGTCATGGTAAAGGTGTTTTGCCTGTATCCGTGACTGCATACCATTTTCAGTTAACGCATTCTCTATTAACTGAAGGCACTCCATTACTTCCTGATAACGCTTTTTCATAGGCAACTTTAAATTAAATACAGTTCTCGTACATTGCCCGCTCACTAACCAGTCAATAATCATGGCAGTAACTCTTTTTGGCTTGTCTACGATATCACACACCATCCAGTCTACTTTTTTAGGGGGCTTATAAACAAAACCATCCTCTAATACATGTGTAACATGACCACTCGCCATCAACTCTTCATTAATAGGACCATGGTCAACAGCAAACACATCCATGCCCTGGTTTACTAACTGCCAGGTCCAACCACCTGGGCAGGCACCAAGATCTACTGCCTTCTTGTGCCCTCCTAACTGCTCATACCATTCATCAGGATGAAAAAATGTTCGCCAGGCTTCTTCGAGCTTTAAGGTTGAACGACTTGGAGCTGCTTTAGGAAACTTTAGCCTTGGGATACCCAAATGGTTAAGACTCCTATTTTCATTATCTAGCTCGCCAATATAAACCTTGTCAAAATCAGAAAAAAACAAACAGAGTACATCAAGATTAGGGTCTGCCTTAGGCGTTAATAAACCATTTTGCTTTAGGGCCTTAGCTATAGGAGAAGTAAATTTCCGTACAAAAGTTTTTAGCTGTGCAGCCCCTTCGCTATCCGGGCAGTCTACGGTTACAAGCCCACAGACCTTTCTTTCTCTGGCTAAAAGAAAATCAATAATAGGCTGAACACGATCTTCTCTTGATAAATCAGCTAATGGATCACTCACCCTAGCCCACTGACGTGCAAAAATTAGCTCAGACAGCTGTACATGCTTAAAAACCTTTTGAACATCTTTATTTTGATTTAGTACAAATTCTACAAAGCCCTGGCCTTTATTTGTTTTGCAATAACCAAAAACACCTACAACAGATGCTTTCTCTTGAATTTCAAGAGCACACTCGCCCTCAAAACCTGCACGACAGTACAATATAATAATATTCATTTTTACCAATTTTCAGTGTATTTTGTATATAAATTAGTCATAGTGAGCATATACTGTTCATTCTTGATCATTGCTTACAAGCTTTTTTTGATAAAAGACTCATAAACTATATAATGACACGATGATTAAACGGACTTATCTAATTACCCTAATATGGATAGCTTTGCTTGGGTCTGCAGCAGCTCAGACGCCCAATGGAGTGAAGCGCACTCATATCTATTTGAGTGAAGACCATAGAGTACACGATATTGGCTCACAAATTGGGTATTATGAAGATAAATTAGCAACAATAACACTAAACGATGCGATCAATTTAAATCAGTCCTCAGCCTTTTCTACAGCCAACGGTGAATCCCCTTCATTCACAAGTACAAATTCTGCTTATTGGTTTCACTTTTCTGCGGTTAATCACTCACCAGAACAAAAAAAATGGTATGCCCGCATAAACTACCCTCTTCTAGATGAAGTTCAATTTAATATTGTTCGATTTGATGAAACCACAACTATCAATACAGGTGACGCCAGCACCTTTGATACAAGACCTATCGATCATCAATATTTCATATTCCCTATCTCTTTCAAACCTAATGAGTCAATTGATATTTATATAAGGGTCGTTTCAAGCGGTGCTATAACAGTCCCCCTTCAACTCTACCAAGCTGAAGAATTGTTTTATACCAGTAATACGCATGCGCTTATCCAAGGCCTACATTACGGTATGCTTTTAATCCTATCTATTTATAACGCCCTGCTTTTCTTCTCAACAAGAAGTAAATCTTATTTATATAATGCGTTGTATATGCTATCCCTCGGTATATTTCTATTTTCTATTAGCGGGCTGTCCTTCCAGTATTTGTGGCCAAACAATCCAGGTTTAGCCAATACCGCCATACCGGTTAGTGAAGGCTTTGTCATATTGGCTATCGCTTTATTTTCCCGTTCATTTCTTTACACATCAAATAGCCAGATAAGAACATTTCAAGCCACAAACATTATCACAGGGTTTGGAATAATCATCATATTGCTAGGGCTTTTCACCCCCTACCACTTTGCCGTAAAAGCAGGTACATTGCTCGGCATGATGGGCATCATCATAGTTTACGCAACAGGCATTGCCAGAATGGCCGAAGGTTACAAACCGGCCAAATCATTTGTTATTGCATGGAGCATATTTCTCACCGGTGCACTCACCTATGCCTTAGCCACGTTTGGCTATATATCAGGTCAATTCATTCAAGAATACATTATTAGAATCGCGACAGGCGCTCAGGTTATATTTATTAATGTGGCACTGGCAACACGAATACGAGTACTCAATAAGCAACTCATTGATACCGAAACACAAGCGAAGAAAAATTTGGAAAAACAAGTGGCTGAGCGCACATTTCAATTACAACAAGCGATGTCTGAACTATCGTTGTTAAACGGAACGCTTAAAGAGAAAAGCACCACTGATGAGTTAACAGGCATTGCCAATAGACGCTTCTTTAACGATACACTTGATGAATATATAAAATTAGCCACACGTGAGAAAACCCCTACCAGCCTTCTACTTATAGATATTGATCACTTTAAAAAAGTAAATGATCATTATGGTCACCTTATCGGCGATGATTGCCTAAAACTCACCGCGACATCCATTAACCGGTGCTTAAACCGCCCAGGTGATTTTCTGGCACGTTACGGTGGCGAAGAATTTGCCGTTGTTTTACCTAATACAAGCCCTCAGGGTGCAGAAATTATTGCAAAACAAATTCTAAATTCTGTAAGAGAAAAGCATTACCAGGCATTTGATATAGATATTAAATTAACCGTCAGTATCGGTATAAGTACAATATCACCCCCTGAACTAAGTAAAGCATCACTTATCAGTCTTGCTGATCAGGCTTTATATTGCGCTAAAAATGATGGACGAAATACAATTAATAGCGGTGATAGCTTAACCCTTGCAGGTTAATCAATAGAGTTATTTGTCGAACCTTGTTTCAGCACCTATCCTTATCTTTAGATTATATTTAATAATGGATAAACTGTGCGCAAAAATTTACCCACAAACAATACTGAACAGTTCCTGGATGACAATCATGTACTTGTTGTGAAAACAGATGCAGAGGGTGTAATCAATTACTGCAACGATGAGTTTATTTCAATATCCGGCTTTCCAAATGAAGAACTTCTAAATACCTCCCATAATATTGTTCGCCATCCCGATGTACCTCCTGCCATTTTCGAAGAGTTATGGGCTACATTAAAAAACGGTAAACCATGGATGGGAATTATAAAGAACCGTTGTAAAAATGGTGATTTCTATTGGGTTGACGAGCATATAACCCCCATTAAATCAGGTAAAGAAATCACAGGATATGAATCCGTTAAAACAAGCCCTAGTGACCAGCAAAAAATACGGGCAGAGATAATTTATAACCGAATAAACAGTGGAGAAAAACGTGCTGTTCCTGGTTACTATAAGCTCCCTCCTCTTGCTGTAGGTCTTATTTCATACATGTTATTGGCTTGTATCGCTGTGGGGGCATCTCAATCACTCCCTCTGGTGTGGGCATTAGCCTCTAGCGGCATCTCTGCATTGTTTATTGGAACAATATTCACCCTGCAACTATCAAGAGAAACTCGCTTTATTAAGCGCATTGCCAACACGTTCTACACAAGCAAAATCACCCAATACATGTACACTGGCAAGGTATCTAATACATCAAATATTCATACAGCCTTTAAAACACTGGAAAGGCGGCGCACAGTACTTCTTCATACCATGAAACATGTACTGAATGACATAGAAAAGAAAACAAGTGAGACATCCAAGGTTGTAAATACTCTTAAAGAACAAGCTCAACAGCAACAGAGTACCACTTCGGAGGCCTGTACAGAGGTTAATCACTTTATTTCAAATACTATAGACACCTTAACAAACATTGAAACAGCAAAAACTGCATCGAATAACAGCATGGAATTAGGCGCAGAAGGAGAAAAGTACTACCAAAAGACGGCTAATGATATACAACAACTTGATAACGACTCCATTAAAGCATCTGACCTTTCGAATAAATTAGTCGATGATTGCAGTGAAATAGCCAATATTCTCTCTGAGATATCGGGCATAGCTGATCAAACAAACTTATTAGCGCTTAATGCATCCATAGAAGCAGCTAGAGCAGGTGATGCAGGGAGAGGCTTTGCTGTAGTAGCAGATGAAGTAAGAGCGTTAGCTACAAAGACTCAAAATGCCACTGAAGCGATTAACACAATAATAGATACACTAAGAGATGACACCAACGACACTAAGTTAATTCTGGATAATACCAGAGGCAATATAGAGCAAGCTCTAACCGGACTTGAGCATATGGAAGGCTCTTTGCAGAACATTGTTCAAGCGGTCACTGGCAGTGTTTCAGCATTATCCCTTATTTCTGACAAATCAGAAAATACATCCCATTCAGCCACAGCGATTAATACTCGAATGGAATTACTAGATTCACTATCTAAACAAACCCGCTTACAAAGCAGCACTTTAGAAGAAGTAAACAATAAGCTTTGCGCAATGGCCGAAAGCTATTCCAGTCTGTTTGATCATTATCAATGAATATTTCTCTATTACAATGTCTAATAACATCATGACTAAAAATATTCTATCCCCAGCGCTCAACATTAATACCAGCGGATCCCACATAAGCTGTGATGACTGTTCCTTGTACCCTGTGTGTGAACCCACAACAGTTGGGGATGCAGTTTTTGATATAAGCGATAAGCTTTTATTAAAAAAACAGCCAGTCAAAGCGGGTGATGTTATTTATAAAGAAGGAGAAAAGTTTAGCTCTCTTTTTGCCTTAACAACGGGATCAGCAAAAGAAGTCTGCTTTGCTGGCGAGGAAGAACAAATACTTGGATTCAAGCTAAAAGGTGAACTAACAGGTCAAAATGCCATAGCTACCGGCGTTTACCCACATACATTAATTGCACTGGAAGATTCGACTTTATGTATTCTTCCTTATGAGAAACTGACAAATAGTGCTGAGAGCCTACCCGCGATATCAACTCAAATCGTTAAGCTTTTTGCGGCAGACAGTTACCATGAATCCCAAATTAGAAGAAGCCTGGCTACCGCAAAAACGGCTGAAAACAAAGTTCGCGCCTTTATTTACAACCTAGCCTCTCGATTTAAGGATCGTAACCTTAGGTACACGGAAATAAAATTAAGTATGAGCAGAAAAGAAATCGCAGACTACCTTGGAATCACAAAAGAAACACTTAGCCGCTCATTAACCGCCTTACAGAAAAAATCACTAATTGAAATCAGTGGAAAGAATATACATATTATTGATTTCAAATCTTTGAAAGATTAAAAAATACTCACTTTTAGGTATTTTTTAATCACTTTGTTGACATATATCATCAGAGCTCAAAGCCCTCCCGCAAATTACCCCTACTCCTCCTCCAATCTATTGACATTCATCAATAACAAAACGTATCCTTCGCGCGCTGCTACTATTGATTTTGTATCAACTTCAAAGTAGAGCTGAAAAATTGATTGAAATAACTGGTCGGGAGCACGGTTAAGTTCTTTTCAATCTACAAGAAATAGCTATAGTTATTGATTGTCATGTTTTTATGTCATTAATAGAAACATAGTAATTAAGTACTTGGCATTTCTAGCATTACCTTTCAATTCAAGTTCGTGATAAAAATTGGATCCTGAAAAATGAGCACAGTAAACAATCAAACAACATACAACTACAAAGTGGTGCGCCAATTCGCCATTATGACTGTTGTGTGGGGTATTGTTGGGATGGCTGTTGGTGTGTTAATCGCATCGCAACTCGTATGGCCAGAACTCAACTTTAATTCGCCATGGCTTAGCTTTGGACGTATTCGCCCTCTTCACACTAACGCAGTTATATTTGCTTTTGGTGGTTCAGCACTTTTTGCTACCTCCCTATACGTTGTGCAGCGCACCTGCCAGACACGACTTTTATCTGACTCTTTAGCCTCATTTGTTTTCTGGGGTTGGCAGTTAGTTATTGTATTAGCCGCGATAACCCTTCCTATGGGTTTCACTTCTGCAAAAGAGTATGCAGAACTTGAGTGGCCAATTGATATATTAATTACTGTCGTTTGGGTTTGTTATGCCATTTTATTCTTTGGCACAATCATCAAGCGTAAAACCAAGCACATTTATGTTGCTAACTGGTTCTTTGGTGCATTTATAATCACCATTGCTGTATTGCATATTGTTAACAACCTTGAAATCCCTGTTACTCTTTGGAAGTCTTACTCAATTTACCCTGGTACTATCGATGCGATGGTTCAGTGGTGGTATGGCCATAATGCCGTTGGCTTCTTTCTGACAGCTGGCTTCCTAGGTATTATGTATTACTTCGTACCTAAGCAGGCAGGTCGTCCAGTTTACTCTTACAGACTATCAATTGTTCACTTCTGGGCTTTGATTACGCTTTATGTTTGGGCTGGCTCTCACCACCTTCATTACAGCACACTACCTGACTGGGCTCAAAGTGTTGGTATGGTAATGTCTTTGATTCTTCTAGCACCTTCATGGGGCGGAATGATCAACGGTATGATGACACTATCAGGTGCTTGGCATAAACTTAGAACCGATCCTATCCTGCGCTTCCTTGTTGTTTCGCTATCCTTCTACGGCATGTCTACATTTGAAGGCCCTATGATGGCGATTAAGACTGTAAACGCGCTTTCTCATAACACCGACTGGACTGTAGGCCACGTACACTCTGGCGCATTAGGCTGGGTTGCAATGGTATCTATTGGTGCAATTTATCACTTGATTCCAAAGCTTTACGGCATTAAAGAAATGTACAGCACTGCATTGGTTAACATGCACTTCTGGTTAGCGACTATCGGTACAGTTCTTTATATTGTTGCAATGTGGGTTAACGGTATTATGCAAGGATTGATGTGGAGAGCGGTTAACGAAGACGGTACTCTAACTTATAGCTTTGTTGAGTCACTGGAAGCTAGTCACATGGGTTACCTGGTACGTGCTATTGGCGGCGCAATATTCCTTGCCGGAATGCTAATAATGGCTTACAACTTGTGGATGACTGTGCGTCAAAAAGAAGCACAGGCACTTGATAACGTTCCACAGACAGCTTAAGGGGTTTTAGACATGAATCATGAAATTATAGAAAAAAACCTTGGGCTGATGATCGCAGGTATCATTGTAGCAATCAGTTTCGGAGCGCTAGTAGAAATTGTTCCATTATTTTTCTCTAAGCAAGTCAATGAGCCTATTGAAGGTTTAAAGCCAGTAACTGCACTTCAGTTAGAAGGCCGTGACATTTATATCCGTGAAGGTTGTCATGTTTGCCATACGCAGATGATCAGACCTTTCCGTGCTGAAACAGAGCGTTACGGTCACTATTCAGTTGCTGGTGAGCAAGTTTATGAGCACCCTTTTCTTTGGGGTTCTAAGCGTACTGGTCCTGATTTGGCACGCGTAGGCGGAAGATATAGTGATGACTGGCAGAGAGCACACTTGTACAACCCTCGAAATGTTGTACCTGAGTCAAAAATGCCATCTTACCCTTGGTTATTTACTGCAAAGATAGACCATAAATTAACTCCTAAGCGTATGGAGGCACTTAGAACAGTAGGTGTACCGTATACTGATGAGGATATTGCTGGTGCATCAGATGCAGTTAAGGGTAAATATGAAATTGAGGCCTTGGTGGCTTATCTTCAGCAGTTAGGCACACTGCTAAAGAATAAGCGATAATATCATGGATATTAATACGTTACGTGGCATCTCAACAATATTGGTAATGATTGCTTTCATTGGGATCTGTCTTTGGGCTTATAGTTCGAGGCGTAAAAAAGGTTTTGATGACGCAGCCAACTTACCATTTGAAGATGAAGAGTTAGCCAAACGTACGACTAG
>ENA-OSET01004476-OSET01004476.1-sediment-metagenome-genome-assembly--contig:-NODE-4476-length-12339-cov-3.416979_pt1 | contig 12339 bp, 7 predicted proteins | sample MGYA00237882_ERZ534229 | MGnify/ENA primary metagenome ERZ534229 (study PRJEB26408, sample SAMN06266212) | sediment metagenome | isolation source: Hudson Canyon methane seep mesocosm | place: USA:Hudson...
AACGTCCGTTACTTGATTCGGAGTGGTCAACCCTGATGAGAAGATCAAATTTGCAAGCTCTACATCTTTAGGTTTTAACCCTCCTTTCTTGTATAAGCCTTTACTTAACGCCTTCTCATAAATCTTACTTAACGCTAAGCCTCTCCCATCATCCACTATTGATAGTTTGGCAAAACCATCACTTTCAAGCACTACATCTAAAGAAATGACACCTTGCTCGCCCTTTCCTTGAGTCAAGCGTTCTTCAGCGCTCTCAATACCGTGATCAACCGCATTTCTAAACACATGCATAAAGACGTTGCTTAACGTACGATGCAACTCACGGTTAATTAAAATGCCGTTATCTTCTACGGTTATTATAGGCTTAGCCTTTCCTAGCTGACTAGCCAAAGAGTATGACGACTCAATCACGTCAGAAAGTACCTCCTCTACATGCCTTGCTTCAGAAGAAATAAGCAACTCATACGCCTCTGCTACGACATCTTTAAACTCACTACCCTCACTGTCTTCAGTAAGCTCAGCAATATGACTTAGCCATACTTCAACACGCTCAGGCTCGACTGTAAGACTATTCGTTAACGAATTACCTAAACCTAACTTCGAACGAAAAACAAAAGCGTACCGAGCAAGTATCGCTTTAGCACCATCTAGCTCACTTAACAAAACGTTTACATCCCATGGAGACGATTCATTTTTACGTAGGTCATCATAAGTACTTTCAACTTCATGCACTATATCAGTAATGTATTTTAAACCATATGTACGCGCATTCCCTTTTAAGGTATGCATAGAACGAAATAAGTTCGCAATGGCTTTAGCATCTTTTGTGGATGTAGATTCTATGATACTTAAACATTCAGCAAGAAACCCATGAGATGTTTCGATAAAATCATTAAATTTAGAAGCATCAATTTTCAAAACTTCACCAATCATTTCAAGCTCTTGTTTTTGATCTTTCGACTCAGCTTCTAGCGCCTTCAACTCCGTTACATCTCTAACCGTCACCATTAATCTTTCAACTACCTCCTCTTCACTTACAATGGGATCCCAGTCAAGTTCTAAAATTTTCTCATCGCCTTTGGGCAAACAAATAATCATTTCAGACATCAAACAATGCATATTAAATTCAAACATCATCTTATCTTCACCAACAATAGCATCGACCGCAGCTATGTTTTGATCAACGGCATCTTTTCCAACCGTTGTATTGCCAAAAAGCAAATCGGCAAAATTCCTTTCTGCTATTCGTTCAGTTTCAAAGATTTGTTCTAGATAGGCTGCATATTCTGAATGAATCACCCCGCCAGCAGTGATCGTGAATAAGCCTTGATGCATGTTTTCCATCATACTGGCAATATCATTATTTTTCTGCCGTAATGCGATGGTACGCTCCTCAACCTTTGCTTCTAAGTTACGGTTTTGCTCCTCGATGGTTTCACGCATTCGTATATTTTTAATCGTTACAACTAGTTGCCGAGCAATGGTTTCAGCAAACTCATAATCTGTTTTCTCAAACGTCACCTCCCCAATTTGACCAGACAAATTAAGCGCACCTAAAGCAACATTATTATCCATTAGGGGCACACAAATAATGGCCAATGGCTGATGATTTTTTTCACTCACAAACCGCTCATCCTTGCTTGTATCGGCAATATAAATGATTTCTTTTTTCTGGCAAGCAAGCCCAATAATCCCCTCACCTTCGAAAAATTTTCGTGGACTATTATGACCTTGTTTTGGAGGGTAGAAGGTTTCTAATTCAAGCTTGTTTTGGTTGTTGTATAAATAAACAGAGCCAAACTTAACTTTTGAATGCATTGATAAAGCTTGTAAGGTTTTCTCTAGCGCGGAGGATTGATTAGCACATACAGCTAGAGATTCACTAATAAGATTTAAATCTCTTAAATCCTTCACTTTCTTTTTGATGCCATCTTTCATCGTTGTAAAGCTTTCGGCTAAAGCGCCAATTTCATCATTTCGCTTAATGCCTATATCTAAATTATAGTCACCCAATGCGATGCTAGCAGCTACATTTTTAAGTGTACGAAGAGGGCTTGAAATTTGCCTTATTGCCACTGAAAAAAGAAGTAAAAGAATAACGTTAAGTGAAACAATTTGAGTCACTAAGCGTTTAATTTCAGATTTCAAAAAATCGATATTTGCTTTGTCTGTGATATGTAGGGCAATTTTACCAACGGCATTAACTTCTTCACTATCTGGTTCACGGTAGATTAATTCTCCCTCATGTAAACTACCCAAACTTTGAGGCATTTCCTCTACTAAACTAATACCAGCATCTGTTTTTTTTATACCTTTTAGAAAGCGCCCTTTTTCATCATGAATGAAAATTCCTTCAATAAATTTTGCTTTGACTTCTGAAGATAGAACGCTAGAAATATATTCATCATCAATATTCCAAATAGCTGCTGGTAAATTGAGCTTCAAACGGTTGGTCATCAATAATATTTCAGAACTCAACTCAGTGGCGAGACGTTTTTTGGATTGCTCGTAATCATAAAACCCAACAGCAGAAAGCATGCTAGTTGTGATAACAAGCATAATACTAATTAGTTTGAAAGATATTGTTTTAAATATCACGAGACTCTCCCATACTAAAAAATCAAAGGTAGCACACAAGCCTACCTTTGAAATTATTTTCAGTGTAAGTAAATCAATGTATTAATATTTTGCTGACATTTCTCCCATAAACTCTAAATCATTCCGGACATTTGCAATTTCAGCCCAAATTTTTTCTTGGTCAGCTTTAGTAATTTTACTTGCTTTAGAAAAAGGAAAGTAATATGACTTTGATTTTACAGGCGTCGCACTAACGTTCAACTTGCCTTTATAAGCATCTTTCTTACTTAAAAGCTCAACGATTTTTGGCAGCGTTACAACTGAACCATCCCCTTTACGGAGCATTTTCTTAATATTGTTTTCATCACCTGCAGCGCCATCATCCACTTTCAAGCCCTGTTTTTTCAAATCATCACCTATAGAATAGCCTCTTGGTACTCTCACAGGTGTCGGGATAGTTGTAACATCCCCAGCATACTGATACCCGGTTTCTGTCGGAGTCACAACAACATACTCAACCTGCATTACGCGTTGAGTAGATTTTTTAGCGGTAGAAGCATCGCTAGGGTAATTCAGGAATACAGCCCGCTTATCTTTATAGGAAGCTGTCGCAACCCCATCAAAATCGCCGCTCTCAGCCGATGAAAGACAACGCTTCCAAGGTAAAGGCTTATAATTCACATCGTAGCCCAAATTTGATAACGCTTTACTAATGATATCAATTTGTAAACCTACCGCTTTCCCTTCCTTAACAAAAGTAAAGGGGTACCATAAATTCTTATCGGAACAAATATTAATTGTGCCGCCAGCATAAACAGTACTAGTAGCAATGGAAAAAAATAACGCAGCCCCACAAATTTTAGTTAGAATATTACGCATATATACCTCACAGTTTTATTGATTTTATTGGATAGGAACTCCATTTCACTTATAGAAAACTTAGCCTAGATAACAGCTAATACAAGAAGAACTTACAATCAATATACTAAAACATACATAAACGGGATATTTAATGATCAGAGTTGTCGATATTACCTCTTCTACCCTAGCCTCAACACTACGTTCATGGCGTGGTACTTCAGCAAGTAAAACATCAAAACAAGCTAAAAAAGATCTCATTTTATTTGAGCGCGAAGGTTGCTCTGAATGCCGGTTTGTCAGGGAAGCTCTCACTGAATTAGACCTAAATGCGATGATCGCTCCTTGTCCATTAGGGGGCAAAAACATTCGTAAGCTAAAGCGTGACTCTGGAAGTGATGAAGTTCCTTTTCTAGTAGACCCGAATACCGAGCAAAAGATTACCGGGCGACAAAAAATTACGCTCTACCTTTTTCAAGAGTATCGCGATAAAAAAATACCTAAACAGTTAGAAGATAACGTCGTCAATAACACGAGTTCGATACTAGCTAGCATCATTCGCTTAAATGCAGGCATAAATTCAGTAAAAGCACATTCAGCAAAACTACCTTTAACGCTTTATAGTTTTGAATCAAGCCCTTTTTCTAGACCTGTTCGAGAAAAACTATGTGAATTAGAGCTACCATATTTACTTGTAAATTTAGGCAAACAGCAAAAGTCAGATATGGGCGCTGCTAACTTTAGATTAAGCTTAAAACCCTATAGACCCATACCAAATACTAAGCGAGATGCCTTTTTTAAGAAACATGGGAACGTTCAAGTCCCTTTTCTTGTAGACCCTAATACAGGTGCTGAACTTTTTGAGTCAAAAGATATTGTGACGTATTTGAATCAGACTTATCTTATTAAATAAGCGAATTTGAATAGAAATGTTATATTCATAAGGTAAAGTAAACCGAAAATACACCTGTTTTCAGTCTACTTTACCTTATCACACTTAAGCTAACTGCTATTTAGCTTGTTTGCTCAGATACTCATCATAAGTACCATGAAAATCAACAATACCTGTTGGCGTTAATTCGATAATTCGTGTTGCTAAAGAAGAAACGAACTCTCTATCGTGACTAACAAATAGCAAGGTGCCTGAATAGTTATCTAATGCAAGGTTTAAAGATTCGATAGACTCCATATCCAGGTGGTTAGTTGGTTCATCTAAAACCAGGACATTTGGTTTCTTAAGCATCAATTTACCAAAAATCATACGTCCCTGCTCTCCACCGGAGATCACTTTCACTGATTTTTTAATATCATCTTGAGAGAATAATAAGCGACCTAAGGTACCACGAATTACTTGCTCATCATCCGCTTCTTTACCCCACTGATTCATCCAATCAACCAAGTTTTTATCTTCTTCAAAATCTGAAGCATGATCCTGTGCATAATAACCAACATCTGCATTTTCCGACCATTTAACCTCGCCACCTGTCAGCTCAGTATCACCTACTAAACATTTCAGCAGTGTAGTTTTACCAATACCATTCGGGCCGATAATCGCTATACGTTCGCCTACTTCAACCATTAAATTTAGGTCTGAGAATAACTTCTCGTCATACGATTTCGCCAATCCTTCCACCAAAAGCGCCTGTCTATGTAATTTTTTCTCTTCTTCAAAACGAATAAACGGGTTTTGTCGACTAGAAGGTTTAACATCAGCAAGTTGAATTTTATCAATCTGTTTCGCGCGTGATGTGGCCTGCTTAGACTTAGATGCATTAGCAGAAAAGCGACTAACAAATGCTTTCAAGTCGGCAATCTGAGCCTTTTTCTTCGCATTATCTGATAACAACTGCTCACGAGACTGAGTGGCAGCAGTCATATATTCATCGTAAGAACCCGGAAACAGACTAATTTCACCGTAATCCAGATCGGCCATATGGGTACAAACACTATTTAAGAAGTGTCTATCGTGCGAGATAATAACCATCGTACAATTACGTTCATTTAGAATATTTTCTAACCACCGAATAGTATTAATATCCAAGTTGTTGGTCGGCTCATCGAGCAACATAATGTCAGGTTCTGAAAAAAGTACTTGGGCCAACAACACCCTTAACTTCCATCCAGGAGCAACTTCACTCATCAGCCCATAATGTTGTTCTTGAGGTATATCGAGGCCTAGTAATAATTCACCCGCTCTTGCTTCAGCACTGTATCCATCCATTTCTGCAAATTCAGCTTCTAAATCCCCAGCGCGAATACCGTCAGCTTCGGTCATTTCAGGATTCGCATAAATCGCATCTTTTTCAGCTTTGATTGACCATAACTCTTCGTGGCCCATGATGACAGTATCCATGACACTGAACTCTTCATAGGCAAACTGGTCTTGGCGTAATTTACCAATACGCTCACTAGGGTCTTTAGAAACGTTCCCAGCCGATGGCTCTAAATCGCTACCCAATATTTTCATAAAGGTAGATTTACCACTGCCATTGGCGCCAATTAAACCGTAACGGTTTCCATTACCAAATTTAACAGAGACATTTTCAAAAAGTGGCTTCGCGCCGAATTGCATAGTGATATTAGCGGTTGTAAGCAAGATAGTCTTCCGAGTAATAAGTTAGTATAAAGTTGAATTTTTCACGTAGTTATACATACAGGTATAACCATCATTACAACTATTCACGACGTGTTCATGATGTTCATGCGAAAAATGTGGCGCATATTATGCCACAAACTGTTCAATAGCTGTACACTTCTCTTCTGAGATTTAACTTTTTTTAGGTGCTTAGAAAGTGAAAAAAATTGCTGTTTTTGTTGATGTCCAAAATATCTATTACACAACACGACAAACCTATGGTCGCCAATTTAATTACCGTAAACTTTGGGACAAAATAAATTCTGAAGGCAACGTAGTATCTGCTATCGCATACGCCATACATCGAGGCGATGATAAACAGTTAAAATTTCAAAATGCACTCAAGCACATTGGCTTTACTGTAAAGCTTAAGCCTTATATTCAACGCAGCGATGGTTCTGCAAAAGGTGACTGGGATGTAGGCATCACCATTGATGTTATGGCCATTGCACAAGAGGTTGATACCGTCATTTTATTGTCCGGAGATGGCGATTTCGACCTATTACTTGAAAAAATCAAACGGGACTACCACGTTCATACCGAAGCCTATGGCGTACGCCCCTTAACGGCTAAATCACTCATTGATTCGGCCAACATATTTCACCCTATCGATGAGCAACTATTGCTCTAGATTAAAAAACAACCATTAGCTTTAAATCTAAATTTGAATTGAATATGAATAGCGCTGCTATAGTTTCAATAACGGGTGCTTAAAGGTATCATTCGCGGCCTTATTCATTAATTAAATTGATTCTTATGTCGCAAGTGATTCTCCCTAAAAGTGGCCTTCCCTCTAAAGCTGATGACAACCGTACTTGGGGACGCGTTAAGCTAGGTGCTACCCCTTATTTAATTCATACACTCCTAAACGAATTAGATTCATTTTGCTTATTGATTACAAAAGACTCACAACAGGCTTACTCAATTGAATCTAGTTTAAAATTTTTTAGTGATAACACTCTTCATTCTGATGAAATTCTTGTTTTTCCTGACTGGGAAACATTACCCTATGATACATTTTCACCTCATGAAGATATTATTTCTCAAAGGTTAGATACCCTCAACCGCTTACCCCATGTAAAAAAAGGGATTTTAATTATCCCGATTACCACCTTACTACACCGTTTACCGCCAACCAGCTTTATTCAGGGTAACTCGTTGTCTTTAAAAGTGGGGCAAAATTTCGACACTAAAAGCTATAAAAACTCCTTAGAATCGGTAGGTTATCGAAATGTAGCGACCGTTTATGAGCACGGTGAATATACACAACGCGGCGCTATATTTGATATTTTCCCAATGGGGAGTTCACACCCAGTCAGAATAGAGCTATTTGATGATGAAATTGAAAGCTTAAGAACCTTTGACCCTGAAACTCAACGATCGAAAGAAAAATTAGATGTGTTAAAAATCTTACCCGCTTACGAGTTTCCATGGGACACTCAAAGCCGTATGACCTTTCGAAACCAATGGCTTGAGCAGTTCCCGAATGCGACAGCAAATACCTCTTTAATCAGAGACATTAAGGATGGCATCAAACCACATGGTATAGAGTACTACAGCCCATTATTTTTCAATGAGATGAGCTCTCTTTTTGACTATCTACCATCAGACACTTTAGTTTTAACGCCACCTGATACACCTGAATTAATCAACTCATTATGGCTGGACATCAATCATCGCTATGAAGAACATCGCTATGACCTTCAACGACCAATACTGCCACCACGCAACTTATTCTTAAAAGCTGATGAATTATTCTCAAGTTTAAAGTCGTTCCCTCGCATCACATTGGACCCAAATTCTGTTGAGGTCGCTACAGGTAAAGAAAACCTTGAAATAGACGTACTTCAAAACGTATCGATTGACGACAGAGCCACAGACCCGGTTGGCAGACTTAAAACAAATCTAGATGGCTTTGACGGTCGGACACTGATTCTTGCGGAATCAGCCGGTCGAAGAGAAGTACTAGTTGATCTTTTTAAACAATATTCACTCAAGTACCAGCAAGTGCCAGACTGGTCTTCATTTTTTTCAAAAGATCATCCTGTTTCGCTTTCTGTCGGCGGTTTAAGTCATGGTTTTATTTCTAGCGCCGAATCTTTCCAGATCATCACAGAAACAGAACTTTTCGGCCAACGAGTCATTCAAAGTCGTCGAAGAAAAAAAGCAACTGACAACGCAGAACTGGTTGTCAAAAACCTAACAGAATTGAGAATAGGATCTCCTGTTGTTCATATTGATAATGGGGTCGGTCGATACCGTGGCCTAGAAACACTAAAAGTAGGCGATCAGGTTGATGAGTTTTTAACCTTAGAGTATGCCAACGAAGCAAAGCTCTATGTTCCCGTTGCATCACTACACTTAATCTCAAGATATAGCGGCACGGATGAGTCACTCGCACCACTTCATAAACTTGGCACAGAAAAATGGAGTGTCGCCAAGCAAAAAGCAATGGAAAAAATTCGTGATACCGCCGCTGAACTTCTTGAAGTTTACGCCACTCGCGAAGCACAAAAAGGCTATAAACATGACAAACCAGGCGAAGCATATCGCTCATTTTGTGCCGGCTTTCCATTCGAAGAAACACCCGATCAAATCAATGCGATCAATGCCGTAAAACAAGATATGACCCGCGAGCAACCAATGGACCGTTTAATTTGTGGTGACGTTGGTTTTGGTAAAACAGAAGTTGCCATGCGAGCAGCATTCATTTCGACCCACTCAGGTAAACAGGTAGCCATTTTGGTGCCGACAACCTTATTAGCTCAACAGCATTATGAATCTTTCCAAGATCGGTTTGCTGATACAGCAATCAAAGTAGAAGTATTATCACGCTTTAATAGCACTAAAGCTCAAGCTCAAACGCTGAAAAATATTGCCGAAGGCAAAGCGGATATCATTGTTGGTACCCATAAACTAATACAACAAGATGTAAAGTATAAGGATCTAGGCCTGCTGATCATTGATGAAGAGCACCGTTTTGGCGTACAGCAAAAAGAAAAAATAAAAGCATTTCGAGCAAATGTCGACATCCTCACCATGACCGCAACGCCTATCCCACGAACATTGAATATGGCGATGGGCGGCATCCGTGATTTATCTATTATTGCCACACCACCAGCCAAGCGACTCTCAGTAAAAACCTTCGTACGTGAGCGTGAAGATGCATTAATCAAAGAATCACTATTACGAGAAATATTGCGTGGTGGGCAGGTTTATTATTTATTCAATGATGTAAAAAATATCGAAAAAGAAGCTGAATATCTTCAGAAACTTATCCCTGAAGCTCGCGTAGGGGTTGCTCATGGCCAAATGCGAGAACGTGAATTAGAACAAGCCATGACGGATTTTTACCACCTCCGCTTCAATATATTAGTTTGCTCTACCATTATTGAAACTGGGATCGATATTCCGAATGCTAACACAATCATTATTGATCGAGCTGATAAGTTTGGCTTAGCACAACTTCATCAACTGCGTGGTCGTGTAGGCCGTTCTCATCACCAAGCCTACGCTTATTTACTTACACCTGAAGCTAAAAAACTTAGTAGTGATGCTGAAAAGCGCCTAGATGCAATTCTTGCTTCCCAAGCATTAGGCGCTGGATTCATGCTTGCAACGCATGACTTGGAAATACGTGGCGCGGGTGAACTATTAGGATCAGAACAAAGCGGCCAAATACAAAACATTGGCTTTACGCTTTATATGGAATTACTAGAAGAAGCGGTCAAATCATTACAAGAAGGCAAAGAGATCAATTTAGATAGTCCATTTGAAGTAACGGAGATTAACCTTCGTATACCGGCGATCATACCTGAAGACTACCTCCCGGATGTTCATATGCGACTTGTTTTGTATAAACGAATATCCAGCGCTAAATCTAAAGAAACATTAAAGGATATTCAAGTGGAGATGATTGACCGGTTTGGTATGTTAACCGACCCCATTAAAAACTTAATGCGCCAAACTGAGCTAAAATTCAAGGCCGAAAAGATTGGTATTGCAAAAATCGATGCGGGCGAAACGTCTGGTCGTATTGAATTTTCATCAAATACCAGTGTTGACCCAATGTTGATTGTTCAACTTGTACAGAAAAATCCGGAACGTTATCGCCTTGAAGGGGCGACTAAATTAAAATTTGAACTCAAAGCAACCAATACTGATACAAAACTTGCAGAAATTGACGATTTACTTGGTTTATTAATCCCCAAGTAAATAGAGAAAGTTAAGACTTTGTACTTTAAAGGCACAAACCCTACAATAACTAACTTAAGCAGTTGCTCATATTAAGTAGATGGACCCAAACTAGATGCACCCTATTTTTTTACCATTTGTTTTATCTTTATTTATCTTTAGCACCTTAAGTTATGCTAAAGATAGTCCCGAAAACTGGTATCAGATTGAATATATTCTATTTGAACACTTAAATTCAGACCGTCACGTACTTCGCTTTGAAGATGTAAAGTATGACCCTATTAAAAGAGAGCAGTATTTCTACCTTACAACAAATAAGAACGCGGCCTCCCCCTATCAGTTAAATGAAATTGAGAAGGCTTCCTCAGACTTTACAGATATTTTGAGTCGTATTTCAAAAAGTCGCGAAGTTAGCATTTTTTCAACGGGGAGCTGGCAACAACCTATTAAAAGAGGTCAAAAACTCCCCCCTCTTAAGATAACTGGCGGTCAATCTTATGACAACGGTAAGCGATTTCAATTGGAAGGAGAGCTTCAATTACGACGCGAGCGATACATGCATGCTGAGATCGATGTATTTTTAGCTGACTTTACCCCTCTACCCTACGATGACTTAAAAACGTGGGTTTTTGAAGCTGAAAAAACTAGGTGGCCACTTGATTGGCTACTACAACCGCTTGCGTACTTACACCCTGCTTTAACAAAAGTTGGTGAAAGCTTAGTACCTGAAAATGTAATTCACTTTAAGCAAAGTCGTCGCATAAAAGATTCTGAGATCCATTACATCGACCACCCAGCCCTTGGCTTAATCATTACGATAAAAGAGATTGATCCACCCTTTGAGTATGGTGATGATTCAGAAGAGGCTAGGCTCTAAATGACGGTTTCTACCCCCCTCTCCTCCACAAATAAAACCTCTTCATCAATTTGGGTTGACGCAGACGCCTGCCCAACAACCATAAAAGAAATGCTGCTTCGAGCGGCAAAACGAACCGGCGTGCAAGTTACTTTTGTCGCAAATCAATCGATCTCGCTCCCTCCCTACCCCAACGTACACGCAGTCCAGGTAAGCGCAGGATTTGATGTTGCAGACAACTGGATTGTTGAACAAGTATCTAAAGGTGATTTAGTCATCACTCAAGACATTCCCCTTGCAGATGAAATAATTTCTAAAGGCGCGGTTGCGATTGGCCCACGTGGTGAAATACATACAAAAGAAAATATTAAAGCAAGACTCACTATGCGTAACTTTATGGAAACCATGAGATCTAGCGGTGTTCATAGCGGAGGGCCAGCACCACTTAACCAACAGGACAAACAAGCCTTTGCGAACCAACTAGATCGTTGGCTCGTAAAGTCTTTAAAATAGTCTAAATCAGCATCAAGCTACTAGAAAGGCTTTGAGTATCTTATGGATCTTGCCCATTCCCTGCTCAATTGCCTGATGAATATCATCCATAGTAATAATGGAATCACTCAAACCAGCAGCCCAATTTACACTTAATGCTAAGCAGGCATAATCAATATCAAATTCACGGGCCAGTGATGCTTCAGGCATTCCCGTCATCCCTACGAGATCACAGCCATCACGTTTATATTTGGATATTTCTGCAGCGCTCTCTAATCGCGGCCCTTGCGTTGCGCCATAAGTACCACCATCCAAAACATCCACACCGGCTTTATTGGCTGCCGACAGTAATAATAACCTTACGTTTTGACTATAAGGAAACGTAAAGTCGATATGATCTAAATCACTTGAACTTGAATCATAGATGGTATGCTCACGGCCATGTGTATAGTCAATAATTTGGTCAGGAATGGCAACTTCTGCCGGCCCTAAGGATTCATGAATTCCCCCTACAGCATTGACCGCTATTATTTGGGATACGCCTGCCTGCTTAAGCGCACTAATATTCGCACGATAGTTAATTTTATGTGGCGGTATTTGATGCGGGTCACCATGTCTAGCAAGAAAAACGACATCCTTTCTACCTATCCGACCAAAAGTTAATGCCGCACTGGGTTCACCAAAAGGCGTATCCAGCCATTTACTTTCTAGCACTTCCAACTCACCC
>ENA-OSET01004477-OSET01004477.1-sediment-metagenome-genome-assembly--contig:-NODE-4477-length-12337-cov-27.225775_pt1 | contig 12337 bp, 4 predicted proteins | sample MGYA00237882_ERZ534229 | MGnify/ENA primary metagenome ERZ534229 (study PRJEB26408, sample SAMN06266212) | sediment metagenome | isolation source: Hudson Canyon methane seep mesocosm | place...
GCAGATGGCAATCCAACAACAGGTCATATCATTTGGGATGATGTTCACGATGCAGATGCTGTGTCAGAAACCATCACTATTACTGGTTATACACCAGACCAAATTGGCTTCTTTATTATTCCAAATGGCGACAATAACAATAGTGGCCTAACAGACGACACTCCAGTGACATTCCAGTTTGATCGTGGTCAATGGGAAGCAGTTGTTGGAGGACCACAATTAATTGGTTCAGGCTCACATGTATTGTTTGATGATGCCAGCTTAAATAAAGATGGCCAAGACCATATGGTTGATAACAGTTTAACGGGCAACCAAAACTGGGAAGACTTACAGATTCCAACCGGTGATGGCGACTTTAACGATGTTAACGTTAATGTTGAATGGACTGCATTGAGTCACTTGATTGTTGATGAAACAGAGTTGAATGATAGTGTTTCAACATCTGCATCACTTGATTTGTCGGGTCAGTTTGTTATAGATGCAGGTGCTGATGGCCTAGATTCGGTTGAATACGAATTAGATGTATCAGGTGAATCAGGTCTAACGGATACAGCAACAGGTAACAGTGTGTTCTTATTCGTTGAATCTGGTGTGGTAACTGGCCGTGAAGGCAGTGATGCTACTGATGCCGCAACAGGTGCGGTTGTGTTTACTTTATCGGTTGATGCCGATGGTGTTGCAACCTTGACCCAATTGCGTGCAGTTGTTCATGGTAACCCATTAGATCATGATGAAACTTTAACACCAGCCACCTTAAATGACGGAGCTATTACCTTGTCAGCGATTGTGACTGATGGTGATGATGATACGGCTACAGATGGTATTGATATCGCTTCATTGATTGCATTTGAAGATGATGGTCCGGTTCTAACTGCTGATACAAACAGTACTACTCTGCTTGTTGATAATGTTGAAACCATCAATCTAACTCGTGATGGAGAATCATCAAACGATACAACATATGAGCTTGGTATTGAAAATGCTGGCAAGTTTGTATCAATTGAGTTTGATGCGACTACGGTTGGATCATGGGATGAATCAGGTGGCTATCAAGATGATTTCATTGTTAATGTAAATGGCGTACAGCAAGTGTTTACACATGATGGAGGCGCTACGCATTACACATTAGAAGCTACCGCAGATGAAAACGGTGAGGTTGATATTGAGTTTATTGCTAATGTTACCGGTGGTGACGAAGGTATCGATATTTCAAGCTTAACGATTACAGCTATCGGCGCGATTGAAGATACAGTTTTGACTGCTACAGGCAATGTTCTAGTAAATGACATAGTTGGTGCTGATGGTGGAGAAGTTACCACAACAGCGGAAATGACGGGAACTTATGGTTCTGTCACTATCGATGCTGATGGTGATTACATCTACGTGTTGAACAATGCAGCAACAAATGTGCAAAGTTTGGCTCAAGATCAGACGGTAACCGATGTATTTAACTATACGGTGACTGACGGTGATGGTGATACAGCAGAATCAACATTAACGATTACTATTACAGGTACTAACGATCTCCCAGAAGTTGTTGCATTGGATGCTCAAACATTGGAAGACACGAGCATTACATTTACTGAAGCTGATTTGTTATTGGGCGCCACGGATGTGGATAACAATACAACGCTTAGCATTGAAAATGTAAGCTTAAGCAGCGGTGATGGTAGCTTAGTTGATAACGGTGATGATACTTGGACATATACTCCGGGAATCAATAGCGATGTTGATGCGGTATTAGCATTTGATGTGAGCGACGGAATTACTTCTGTGCCAAATACAATGGCGATTGATGTTATTGCGGTAGCAGATGCACCAAACTTGATTATGAGTGTGGGTGAGCCAGTAGAAATTACTACTGAAACAGGATTAGGTACAACAAACCTTGTTGTTAATGGTAGTTTCGAAGATTTAGGTAATGTCGATAGCAGTGGCGCCCCTATCTTAGGTGAGCTAACAGGTTCGAGTTTGACTAGTCAGGTTTCAATTCCAGGTTGGACTACAATTGCTGGCCAACCAATGGAACCTCATGCTAAAGGTCATGCAGATGTAGATGCAACCGATGGTAATCATTATATGGATCTAGGTGCAAGTCCTGGTAATTCATCAATTGAACAGACATTTAGTACGCTTGTTTCTGGTCAAGATTATCAATTGTCATTTGACTTCCGTGATAAGGCTGCAATGCAAGAGTCGGGTGCCGCTGGTCAAGCATCGGGCGTGATGAATGTTATTTGGAACGGTGTTGTGATTGCCACTATTGATGGTGACAATGTTGATGCTTACGAAAGTTTCTCAATCAATGTTACAGCGACAGGAGCAGATAGTTTAGTGTTTGCTGAAGTCGGTGAGAATGATGATAACTGGGGTATAGCGATTGATAATGTTGAATTATTTGGCATTGATACAGAAACAACATATAGCTATGAGCTTAATGTTAGTGCTGACTTAACTGATGTTGATGGTAGTGAATCATTGAGTGGTGTAAGCATTACTGGTCTACCAACCGGTGTAACGATTGCTGAAACACCAAACTTAGATGGTACTTATAACCCGGGAACATTAACGTTAGTTTCAGATCATGAATTATCTGGTGATGAAATTAATGACATTCTAGGTTCGGTAACTTCAACAGATACTGGTGATGTCACGGCAACAACGGATAGCAATGTTAAAGTAGAGACTGACGCTATTGATTTTGCTGGATTAAGCCTTGTCAGCTGGGGTTCTGCTCAAAATCAAGATAAAGCACCAGCAACGACTGTGAATGCGAATCTACTTGCTTTAGCAGGTAACTCTTGGAAAGGGGTAGAGTTAAGCGAACTGGGTGTTGATAACAACTTTGATTGGTCAAAAGGTACATTAACGTTTGACGTTAAAGTTGATGTGGTTGGCGAGATTCAAGGTATTTTGTTTGATAATAACTTACAAAATAATGAAGGTGTTGATAAGCCAAACCTTATTCAAGTTGACGGTACACAGGCTTGGGGAACGGCAGCATTTGATTCTGAAGACATCGGTGATGGTTGGATGAGAGTTGAAGTTGATTTAAGTACATTAGATCAGTCTTCAGGTCAGTTCAATAACCTTGTCTTTGTAAATGATGATGATAGTTCAGCTGGTGGAACAGGTAGTATTTCATTCAGAAACCTATCAATATCTGATGACACTGATATCTTGTTAGAAGGTACGAGTGGAGATGATACGTTATATGCAGGTGCAGGCAACGATATCTTAATCGGTGGTGCTGGAGATGACACTCTCTTCGGTGGTGAAGGTAACGATGAGTTTGTTTGGACTGCAGATGATGTAGGTCATTTAACTCCTGCACATGATGTTGTTGGTGACTTTAATGTATCTGAAGATGTCATCAACTTATCTGATTTATTATCGGATGGTACTCGTAGCATCGAAGGTATCGATAATGGATCTGGTGACTTACAATTGAATATCAAAGATGTGAATGATGTGACTGTTCAAAAAATTGAATTGTCAGGTGTCGCTGCTGGTACTGATGCAAATGCAACATTGCAATCATTACTAGACACCAATGTTATCAATGATGGTATCTAAACCTTAGTTGATAAAGCAGTAATGTAAAAAAAACAAGGCACCTTCGGGTGCCTTGTTTCATTTATAGAATCTGAAGTTAAAAAAACGGTAGTAGATGAGAGTCACTACGGCATTTTTTATGGGTAGTTTTAGTTAGTGTTGAATGCGTTTATTAGAAACTATATTCAATATTAATTTGGCCGGCTAGATAATCTTCATCACCACTAGCCTCGCCATATTCGATATCTGCAACTAGGCTTAAATTATCACGTGTGGCAATACGTAGGTTGATACCACCATAAGCACCAGAAACCGTTTCATCACCGGTATTGCCATAACGAAAATCACTGCCCGCTAAATTTGCTTCAATATCATCGTCATCAGTATGACGAACGTTTAAACCTAATCGAAGCTCAATTTCACTGTGTTGATTAAATTCGTAAGCGCTAGCTAATTGTGCACGAGCAGCCACTGCGCTAATAGTTCGTTTATCAACATCCAGATTTGAGCGAGTACTGCCCGATTCTTGGTAATCATCTAGCCAAGCTACGCTGTAATTAATAGCGACAGAGGGGCGAAGTTCAATCTTGTTAGTGATAGCTAAGGCGGTATCTAATGTAATTGAAGGGCTAATAAATACACCATCAAAATCTGCTTGTGCCTGTTCACTACCACTCAAGTTATCAACAATAAAACGGCTGTTTTCATATTCAGCATAACCACCTAGTAACGAAGCCGTTAAATTAACTGAGTTGAACTTAAAGTGGCCATAAGCACCAATATAATAACTGTCGGTTTCAGTCTCTGTTGAACGAATATCTGTTTCAACGTTGGAGTTAGCAATACCGGCCATTAAGCCAATCCTAGTTTTATTTCTGTCCCACTCATAACCTAAGGTAAAACCAGTATGGTCAAGATCATAAGCTAAATTATCACCCTCACTATCGCGATCACGTGTGACACCGAAGGCTTGTGCCCAAGCGATAGGTTGTTGTTCTTGAAATAACATGCCTGGCGATAAGCTTAAAGCGGCAACTTGGATCGGCTTTGGCTTGGGAGTGAATGACATTCGTTGGCTGACGACTTGATGAATAGAAGAGCTTAAGCTGGATAGGGCAACGCTTCGTGTAACTTCAATAGTGGGGTCAACAGTGGTAACTAGCCTGGATGCAGTATTTCCCGTTACTACACCAATCACACCAAATAAGTTAATTACTTCGGTATTTTCAAGAGTTAAACTGGTCGATATGGCCCCACTGCCATAGATATTAGCAATATCTAAATCCCCGCCATCATCACCTAAATCAACACGACCAATGATTTGAGAGCCAACAAATAAATTTAAAGTACTATCATTAGTGGAGCCCAAAATAGCGTAAGAATTAGTTCCTGTTGCCGATATCAAAGCGCTATTATTAATTGTGGCATCATTGCCTAGTAAATTAATAGCAATAGACGAGTTACCTGTTGTTGAAATAACACCTGTGTTACTGAGGATAATATTATTACCGCCAGAGGCAATAGCAGTGGCATTGTCACCCGTTGTTGAAATATTTCCGTGATTATTGAGTGCTGCATTGTTCCCCAATGACATGGCACCGGATGCCGAGTCACCGGACGTTGTAATATTTCCATTATTTGTTATAGCGGCATTAGCGTTTAGGGATAAAACGCCAAAAGAAGATATACCTGATGTTGTCACATTGCCATTATTTGTAATTAAGTCATTTTCGCCGAATGAATATAGGCCTGTAGCAGAGTTTCCGGTTGTTTTAATGGTGCCATTATTGCTAACGATGTTATCGTTGCCTAAGAATATAATTGCCATAGCCCCTTGGCCGCTGGTTGAAATTACATTGTTATTGGTGATGGTAGAACGCGCACCATTTGTTTCAATACCATGAGCTGACGTATTTGTGGTTGAAATATTACCGTCATTGGTGATTACCGTATCATCACCTGATGATTCGATACCGACAGCAGAATTACCGGTTGTTGAAATAACACTACTATTATTAATCGTTGTATTTGTACCCGCGGATAAAATGCCTTTAGCAGCTCCGCCTGTTGTGAAAATATTACCACTATTGCTGACGATAGCATCGCTAGCGGTTGTTTCAATACCGCTAGAACTACCAAATCCGTTTGCGCCACCCGTTGTTGAGATAGTATTGCTATTGTTAATAATTGCATTTGTGCTTGTAGCTAAAATACCTCGGGCTGCAAACCCGCTAGTTGTAATAGTACCGCTATTGTTGATTGTCGCATCACTTGCCGTTGTTTCAATACCATTAGAATTACTCAGAGCATTAGCGTCTCCAGTCGTAGCAATTGCACCGCTATTGTTGATAGTGACATTTGTGCCTGAGGAAAAAACACCTTCAGCACCAATTCCAGTTGTTGAAATAGTGCCTGTGTTATTGACAGTGGAATCTGAACCGAGGGTGTGTATACCGCTAGATGAGCTTGGTCCAGTCGGGTCTCCTGCAGTTGATATATCACCATGATTGTTGATTGTTGAACTCGCACCACTAGAAAAAATACCGTCAGCAGCAGAGTCGATTGTTGAAATGGTACCGCTATTGCTATTTGTTATGACTGTAATTTCACCGATAGATATAATACCGTAAGCATTAAACCCTTGAGTTGAAATGGTGCCACTATTAAAAATAAAGGCATTAGTACCGGCAGCGACGATACCATTCGATTGAGTGGCTGAGGTTGAAATGCTTCCCTCATTATTTATAATATTGAATGTACCGTTAGAGCTAATACCATGAGAAAAAACGTCAGCTACATCTATAGCTTGCGTGGAAATAATTCCGGTATTATTGATGGTATTGTTACTGCCATCGATAGAAACCCCAATAGCAAGGTTGCCCTCAGATGAAATAGCACCTGCATTATCGAGGATATTGTTATCGCCCGTTGCAACTACACCATTGATATTATCACCCGTAACGGCAATCGCACTGTCTCCAGTGACGGTTCCCGTATTATTACCTGTTAATGATTGTGTTGTGTTTGCTGTGGTGCCGTTATTGATTAAGAAATCAGCTGCTATCGATGTGTGACTAGATAAAAGAGTGAAGCTTAAAATAGATAAATGTAAGTATTGATACCGCTGCACAAGGCACACCTTTTACTATGGTGTCCTTACCACTTTTTTAATGTTTAAATGAATACTGTAAAGAATAAGTGGTTTAGCGGTTTTTTTCAATATTTTTCTTATTATACAGTGACATAGTTCACAGTGATATTTTCTAAAACATCTATAATTGGGCCAATTTGGCCGTTAGGCCTTGCCACTTTCAATACGAAATTAAGACTAATTATTACTATACTCCGCATCTATTAAATCCGACGTAGTTTAGCAAGATAGAGATTCCTCCTCATAAGGGGAAGGGTGTGCGCTCGAATCGTATATGGGGTTACATTCAATGAGGGGAGGATATGGAAAAGCAACACAGCGAAAGACGTATAACAAAAAGTAGCACGGCTGCAGAAGCCACAACCACCTCATTCATATTAGTTATATCTGTTGTTTTCACCTTGGCTTTGATATCCCCAGTACATGCTGCAAATTTCACTATTGTTGATGGCGTGACTGTTACTGCCCCACAAACGCTGAATGATAATGAAACCGGTACCATTGAAGCTGGTGGTCAACTCAATACTGCAGGTATCGCGATTACTGCGTCGGGAATCAATAATACGGTAGAAAATAGTGGCAGTATTTCTACGCTAGGAGATAATTCTGACGGAATCGACTCAGATGGTGCTGATGCCATCATAAGTAATAGCAGCAGTATTTTTACGTCAGGGGATAATTCTGATGGGATCGACTCAGATGGTGCTGATGCCATCATAGGTAATAGCGCCAGTATTTCTACGTTAGGAGATAATTCTGACGGGGTTGACACAGATGGTGCTAATGCAATCATAAATAATAGCGGCAGTATTTCTACGCTAGGAAAGGATGCTGACGGGGTTAACTCAGATGGTGCTAATGCGATCATAAATACGAGTGGCAGTATTTCTACGCTGGGAGAGAGCTCGAGCGGAATTTCTTTGTCTGATAATGGTGTAATCATTAATAATAGCGGCAGCATTTCTACGCTAAAAAAGAATTCTGACGGTATTAACTCAGATGGTACTAATGCTGTCATAAGTAATAGTGGCAGTATTTCTACGCGAGGAGAGAAATCGGACGGGATTTCTTCATCCAAAGTTGATGTGATTATAAATAATAGCGGCAGTATTTCCACGCAAGGAGATAATTCTGATGGGATTGACTCAGATGGTGCTAATGCCATCATAAGTAATAGCGGCAGTATTCATGTCACTGGCGCATCTGCCTCGGGTATTTTTATGGATGATGATAATGTGCTTAATAACAGTGGCCTGATTTCATCGACGCAAGCTGAAGCTATTCTTGGTAATAGTGGTGATCAAACCGTTAACTTACTGCCTGGTTCACAGATCATTGGTGCGATTGACTTAAAAAATGATGGCGGTGATAACGATACAGTGAATATATACAGTAGAGACCGCGGCGTATCGACTAGCTTAACGCTCACTAATGTTGAAAATATTAACCTGTTTGGTAGCGGTGTGGTGGCCGGTGATACGGTGGCAACCGTTGATCCAACCGGTGAATCATCGCGTTCAGTAACATTATCTACGATCACCACATCAATTCATGGCGTGGTTAGTCAACGCATGACACACACAGCACCATTAAAACCGATTCAAGTTGCAGCACTTGAGTTATCACCGGGCATGTTATTCCAAGAACGTAAGCCGGTAGCATGGGCACAAGTCTTTGGTGGAACATATGACCGTGACGCCGAAAGTAGTGCGATGGCTTATGACGCTAACCACCTTGGTTTTACCTTAGGGTATGAGTGGGATGTTGATAATCTCCGTGTTGGTTTAATGGGCGGTGTGGTGAATTCAGAAACCGAAACACAAACCACCTCATTTCAAACTGAAGCCGACAGTTATTATGTGGGAGCTTATGGCCACTTTAATTTTGGTGGTGTTACTTTAACTACTTCATTATTAGGCGGTTATAGCGACCATGATAATACTCGTTTGGTGATAGACAATATTAATGGTTACGAGGTGGCTAAGTCTGACTTTGATAGCACTTTTATCAGCCCGTCTGTAACGCTAAGCTCTGCTTTTGTATTGGCAGATCGATTAGAGTTTCGACCATCAGCGAGTGTTAATTATAGTGTTTCTTGGTTAGATAATTACCTTGAAACAGGTACAACAAACGCTAATTTAAACGTTGATGATCGTACAATTAAAGTGCTTACGGCAAAACTACAACTTGCAGTAGCGTATCAGCTTGATAGCAACAGTGAGTTTGAATTTAGAGTTGGTATTAGCTCACGTAATAGCGATGACGATGATACAGACGCGAGTATTGGTGGAAGTGCATTTAGTTATGCCAATGCTGGCGATGAGAATGTATCGGGTAGTTATGCGGGTGTAAACCTTCGCATAGCAGCACAAGATAATTTAAGTCTAGTGGCCGATATGGAGTTTGGCGGTGATAGTGATGAAGATTATGTGAATGCTCAAATGAGCTTGGAGTACATTTTCTAGGCTAGGGGTTTTGCTAAGTGACCTGCATCTGCCCACCGTTCCTCTACCGCTCCAGCAATAGATGTGGGCGATCTTCTTGGAGGCTGGTATAGTTTATTTTCACAACTTCCCCCGTAGCTCAGCTGGATAGAGCATCCCCCCTTAGGAGAAGATCTAACGTTCGAATCTCGACTGATACAAGATCACATTGTATTAGCTGGTTCGCACACAGCAAACATGGTTTAGGGTTTCATAAATCGTAAGTCGACAACTAATGGTGACGCTTGTTTGGGGCGCATTAATTGCCATCCTTGGTCTAGGAGGTACTTTAATGCGTTTTCATAAGTTTCGAAATGGCGGTCAAGTTTTTCAAATTGGCCATTATTTTCTTTGTTGATGATGAAAAAAGTGTTTCCATCATTGTCACATTGTTCAATGGTACATTCTGGTAGTTTCGACATTTTTTACTCCAATTAGCAATTAACAACGATGCATTAGCCGGAAATAGCAGTGATAAAAAAAGCCCCAATTAAGGGGCTTTTTTACTTTTGTTTTGAGCGAAGCTTAACGGTTGCAAATGTACATTGTTACTTCAAAGCCGAAACGCATGTCTGAATATTCTGGTTTAGTCCACATGATTAATTCTCCAATGGTTGCTGAAAAAGTTCTTTTCTTACGGTTCAAATCATATCGTTATTCAGTCGTAATCCATAAGGTAATTCTCTTTGCTTTACTCAGTATTTTCCTTAACGTTTGATGGCGAGGTAGAGTTTTTAGTGCTCGATCGATGTGCCAAGGGACAGTAAATCATCATCACCCAACCATCTTGCTACTGGTATAATTTGTTTTCACAATTGCCCCGTAGCTCAGCTATATGGGATAGCAATAGACGTCTTTTAGAATGCAATCCGAGTACGGAAACCCCAGACAAAAACCGTATCATCATCTGGGCTACGCACTGGATCGAAGATAGCTTCAAGTGTGGGGCCAACTTGAATTTCTGGTGTTAGTTGTACGCGGTAATATGCGTCAATCATATTTTCATCATCCAAAGATTTATCTGCAGGATCCGACCATGTGTAGCCGATACCAATGCGATCATTAGTCTGGCCAAAAATATTATCTATGACTAAACCTGCATTCACTGAGTGTTTAACAGGTGTTGGTCCTCCAATATCTACGTCAGCGTAACCATAACGTACAAAAGGTGAGTAACGTCCAAAACGCTGTACTGCTGAGATGCTCACGCCCCAACCATCTTCAATTCCAGCATCATCTCTTTCATCTTGATGCCAGAATGAGATATGAACATGACCATGAGGCGGACGGCCTGGTTCTCTAGGTATTAAACCTGTATCTACGCCAATTTCGAAAATGGTGAAAAGTTCACCATCGTAGGTATCAAAACCAGATTTTTCCACATCGGCATTTGCATCATGAGCACCTAAACGCAACATGATGTTAGCTTGGGGTCTATATTGCACAAATGCACCAAGTCCGTTTCCAGGTAATGGTATGGCCGAGTTGGTAACGTGGTTGAAATCAACGAAGTCAGTACGAAAGTTTTTGAATGGGAAAAAGTCGTAGGCAGTAATCGGAAAGATTTGACCTATACGAAAACCAAAGACATTGTTAAATTTCTTTTGTATCCATAATTCTCCTATAACAGGATCATGTTCCCCGTAGGGTGCTGCACCAGAGTATAGAGACCCAAACTGTGTGAATAAAGTCTGGGGTGCAATATCAGTTCCTAATTTATCACGCCAGAAAACATCGAACCCAAGCATCGTTGGCGAATCTGTTTCTTTACCGAGGAAGGTCCAAGTACCGCTAATATCGAGATCTGAGCTAGCAGCGTTATCTTCAGGGCCAAATGTATCGCTCGCCTTTTGGTATAAGGCGGTATAGGAAATACCAAATTTGAGGCCGTATTTTTCATCAAGTTCAGTTTTCCAGTCATACCATGGGGTTAATATTTTTGATACACCGGGAATTTGAAAAAGGTGGTCTTTTTTTTCTGCATCTTCTTCCAGCCTCTCGACAATGGAGCCGGGGCTATTCATATTCATCGGAAGCTCATCAAGCTCATCAAGCTCATCAATGGCTTCATATGGTGAAGCAAAAACTCCCGTCGTCAACATACCAAGAATTAACCATACAACTGCTAGCTTATATATCTTCATTTACTCAACACGACACCAACATCTTTTGAATAAAGCTCCCACGCTATTTGAAGCTGGTCCAGTTTTTCGGGTTGTATTTTTGAGAGATCATTGGTCTCTCCTGGATCAATTGCTAGGTCATATAAAGACCAAGAACCATCTCCGTAAGGCGGTGCGATCGACACTGCTTTGAAATCTCCTTGACGCATCCATTTACCATTTTGCATTTCGCCGCCAACAAATTCGTCTTCACCATAAACCGTTTTTGTTGATCCTCTTAGTACGCCTTGCAATGACTTCCCCCTCATTTCTTCAACGGGGCGGCCCTGATAGTTATCTGGGTATGTGATTTTCGCAAGATCAAGAATCGTGGGCATGACATCCCAAACATAGGCAAAACTATCTATTTGACGGCCACCTTTGACGCCGGGACCAGCAATGAGCATCGGGCTACGTATACCGCCTTCTGCAATAGTCATCTTAAACAGATCTAATGGCCCAGCACTTGCTGAACCCCAACCCATGCCATAGGCATAGTGAGACATTGGGTGTCCAATATTACTAATATTATTATCGAATTGGGCAAACCATTCACTGCCAAGATTGCCAGGATAATCTTCGCTGTACCATGGGTTAGGACCATTATCAGAGAGGAAAATAACGAGAGTATTATCGTATTCGCCAATATCTTTCAGATAATTAACGACCCGGCCAAAATGATAATCCATGTTGCTTACCATGCCGGCATAGACTTCCATTCCCCTTGCTTCAATAGCCTGTTGGTCTTTGGTGAGTGATTCCCACTCCTTCACCATCTGATAACGTTCTGGCATAGGGGCATTATCAGGGATTAGGCCTTTTCGTTTAGCGGCTGCTGCTCGCTGTGCTTTGAGCACTTCATAACCATCATCATAGTTACCACGATATTTACTATGCCAAGGTTCAGGAACATGCATCGGATCATGTGGTGCTGTAAATGCAAGGTAAGCAAGAAAAGGCTTATCATCTTGATGGTCATCGCGAAT
>ENA-OSET01004479-OSET01004479.1-sediment-metagenome-genome-assembly--contig:-NODE-4479-length-12336-cov-3.341219_pt1 | contig 12336 bp, 9 predicted proteins | sample MGYA00237882_ERZ534229 | MGnify/ENA primary metagenome ERZ534229 (study PRJEB26408, sample SAMN06266212) | sediment metagenome | isolation source: Hudson Canyon methane seep mesocosm | place: USA:Hudson...
AGATAATCGGGGAAGGCTCGTCCCGTGGTCTGCTACGGTGGTTTCAATATCCTCAGAGTACGCAACTGTAGAAATAGAGCCCAAGGGAGAATCATCAGTGGAAGTTCTGACTCCGAGAGTCCCTATTCAGTTCATTTCAGGCGAATCAACCTATGCAAGTGTCACCGCTTCACAGGCTTGCACTCTGGAAGTATCCCTTTCATTGTCACAGAGCGAGAGTCAGGTGCAGCCTGAGTATATCGATATCCCAGTCGGAACGTACGACATAGAAATTCTCGGCAATCCGAGCAGCACCAGTGATTCAGGGAGTCTGCGTGGTACCATTGGGTGTGAGGACGAGGCCAAGACGAATATTGATCTGGATTGGTTCCGCATAGGTCATAGATTGTCCACTGATGAATTGTACGCCGTCGTAGCATGGGAATCTTCCTCTTCAGTAGAACTCATGCCAGAGTACGACGGTGAGGAAGAACGAACATACTCCATCGCAGTCGAGGGTGCGGCTGCTAGAATTGCTACCACCTCTACTCCTATTTCTCTCTCTCCCGGAGATCCCATCATGCTGGATATAGAACCAGATGGACTGCTGGAGCCCGGTATGCTAGCAAGAGGTAATCTGGTGTTGTCGGACAGTCACGGCTCTGAGTTGCGAATACCATTGCTACTAGAGGCCGAATCCCCGTTCACAGGTGATAGTTGGGTCTCTTGGCTGGCAGAACCATCTAACGGGCTGCTAGTGATTTGCGTGCTGCTGGCGATATCAATAATCTCCGGCGGACGAAGTCAACTGCAACTGCCTCCGGAATCTGTCTAATCATCTCCGATTCGGGTTGTTCCACCGTGAGTCTGCCGGCGGTCTTGTTATCGACAGGTAACTCCACACTCCATCGATTTGGAGCGGGTGCAACCAGGTCTTGCCGACCCCGGATGCTAGTCTTGAGGCTAGGCAGGCCCCTCTCCAGTCTTGGGGTGCTTCAGCAGGATGTATAACCAGCCATGGAGCATGACTTTCCCCGAGAGTCCTGTCATAGCATCTCCATCTGGTCCCATACTTGAAGCCTGGACGAGGATGCAGGCCCCTTTGAAGCAAGTCACGCAGAATATCTGCTCCTACTGTGTCCCGTCCAGCATCATTGTGCGAATCTATCATCTGGTTCGTACTGGCGTCCAACACCCTCCCTCCTGGGTGTGGCACGCCAATCCTCTCTTCAGGCCAATCATTAGTGTCTACGATGAATCTCCCTCCGTTGTCCAGAGATGAACCACTGAGTCCAGCTATATGCTCTAAGTCTGTTTCTGTAAATCCCCCCATCATTCCTTCGGGCTCAACTCTCGCTACACGGTAGGTAACCACTGCGTGCTCATCATCGACCACAAGAATCTCAGGAATCCTACCCTTGCTTGAAACCTGTTCCGACCAAGCGTATAGGTCGTCGACATCGAGATGTTCACTGGCGTGAAACCATCTGACCTCGGAAACAGGATCTCCTGACCTAGGATGTTCCTCAGATGTCCATCTTAGCCCCCAAGTTGAGTCGGCGTAGACTAACCCAAGGGCATCGAAATTCTGATGGATGACCAACTTGTTACCAGGGACTCTGAGAGATTCCACCACTACAGCCTCATCAAGCAACCTCGGCGAATCCCCGACTGCTTCTTGCAACCAATTCGCAGAAGGCCAGTCTACATGCCTATGATCATGGCAAAAAATTACCTCTACTGGGGTAAGCAGAAGCCTACTCCCTTCAATCGGTCTACCTATGGCGGATTTGTTCCAAAGCCTATCACAGGCTTGCCCGTCATACATCCATCCGCCTTCGTGCAGCTCCACGTTACGACGAGAAGGTTCCCGACTTGAGTTCGCCGGTTAGCAAACATCATTCGCAGGCATCGACACGCACAACTGATGGATGAGTCCGAGGAACGTGCTGCGACCCTAAAGAGGCTGAGGATGCTTTTGAATGACGTTGGCTCCTCGAAGGTAACCCTGATTGGAGACGTGATGCTGGACAGATTCCATCACGGTTACGCCAACAACCTCGATTCCACTGCTCCAGTCCCCGTCCTGAAGATTCTCCAGTCCGAGGAGACTCCAGGGGCAGCGGCTCACATTGCGATGGGCCTGAACTCCCTCGGCCTCCAAATCAGCCTGCATGCCAGTGTGGGGGATGATAGGGAGGGGCGAGTCATAATTGAGAAACTATCCGGGCACGGAATCGATCCAAGCGGCATAGCCGTTGTCCCGGAGCGCAATACTCTGACGAAGATTCGATTTTACGGCAGTCGTGAGAGTCTGCTAGACAAGAGCCAGATATTGCTTCAAGCAGACAGGGGGCCGCGCGAGGACCTTCCTGACAGCGTTCGCGAATTGCTGACAGAACAAGCCATGTCTTCCTTAGGAGATAGCTGTGCTATCGTCCTATCTGATTACGACAAGGGGGTCCTAGATGCAACTGGTGCCCGGGCTCTTATCAACGCTGCAAGAGATGCAAAACTCCCTGTGATAATGGATCCAAAACTGTCTGGGCTTGACCGGAGCAGGGGTGCTGACGTGGTCCTGTTCGAGAAGCGAGGATTGGACCTACTGAGTCGCCGACAGATGACATCAGATTCTGCTGATGCAGCCAAGAATCTGATTGAGGAGTATGGCTGGGGCGCCATGCTCGTTCTCGGTGGCATTCACGGGGTGACGTTATACCAAGCCGGCTTGGAATCGATGCACATTCCATGTGCAGCCCCCGCCCCAGTCCAGCAAATAGGCCTGCACGATGCTGCCGCCACTGCATTGGCAACAGCACTGGGCAATAATCTCTCGATAATGGATGCGGCCGCGCTCGCAGCAGCGGCTTGCGAATGCGTACTGTCAGCCGAGGCTAGTCACGAATTCGTCAATCGCACAACACTTGGTCTCTGGTTGGATGAACTGGCATGGCAACTCCAAATCTCCGATAGATGATTTCATCATCTACCCATGAGATTCATTACATGTTGGCACGGGCCATACTCGTGAGATCACCCTTCGTCCTTGTCGCGATGCTGGTTGTAGCATCACTCTTCACCGCGGTCACAACCACGGCCGCAGATCAGCCAGACGACATCCCTCTGATTGGTTTCGATTTCGAGAACGGCCACTATTTTAACGGGTCTTTAGAAATATCCGGATTTGTCGAAGACGAAGTCAGGCCGACTAAGGTGCAATGGCGACTCGAACCGACCGACGGCCCCTTGGGGGGTGACATCACATCATCACTGGAAGTAATCGATACATCGAGTTCGAGGGCCTCTTGGGCTTGGTCGATTACTCTTGATGACTCTGATGCCGAGGCCATTTCTCCCTGCACCTGTTATGTCTCGATCACCGTACAGTCGGAAACAGGAGATACATGGGAGGCCAGTAGAGTGATGTTCCTTGGCGACACCTCAAGGTCTGCAATCATAGTAGACTCCCCTGAACCCGGAGATTGGGTCCATGGATTCATCTCCGTGTCAGGTTGGAGCATGTATCCGATGACATGGACAACTCCGGAACTTAGGTTATTCGCCAAGCCAGCCTCCAGTTCTATCGATGCCTGCTCAATTGAAGCAGACTCGGATATGTCAGCACACCTTTCCATCATAATTCCAGATGGAGAATTTTCGGAATCATTGAACATTTCCGGTTTGTCCGATGGATGGCATTCATTGTACGCTGAGAACTATGACCCATCTGGAGTGACCTATTCGCAGGAATGTATCCCAATACAAGTTAACAACCTTGCACCATCGATATCCATCGAAGGTCCTGAACACTCATTGGAGGGGGCAGGTGACTTGTTCTTCGATGCCAGTGCAACTGATGACCCAGTATGGGGGAGGGAAGAATTACACTACATGTGGGTTCTCCGAAAGCCGTCGCACTCAGGACAGACCCCTCTACAGATTGTGATGGGCCAGGATAAGGGGACTTTGACGATACCCACTGGAAGTTCAGGCGATTACAGTCTGACTTTGGTTGTCACCGATTCAGGAGGAATTTCGAGCACCATGGTGAAGATATTCACAATTCAGAATGTTATTCCTAAGGCCAAAGCTTCACTGGACAATCTACCAATCGAAAATGGCACCAGAATCAAACTGAGCCCTGGCTCTGAATGGATGCTAGATGCCTCACTCTCCGAGGACTCTGAGAACGACCAAGTCGGGTTGAGGTGCGTATGGAAGATTGACCACCAACCGGTTTACGAGGGCTGCATCAGGACCCTATCCTGGCCTTCCGGTGCCGGTGATGAAGTCATCCTGACTCTAGATGTGATTGACGATGACGACGATTACGGCAGCATCTCTGTCCTCCTAGTTCATCCCGAGGCCAGCGAACCCCTGCCGTATCCACTAATAGTGCTGGTAATTTCAGCTCTATTCATGCTATCTGCAATTCTGCTGAGGTATCGTTCCTCTGACGATTCTTCCTCTATACCGAAGTGGAAGTCCGATGAATAGGATCAATTTCAATACCCACATGCATAATAACATCCCTCTAGACGACAATCTGCGGTGAGCGCATGAGTGAAACTGCTCTATCTGATTCCGAATACCTATCTAGGCAGTCTGTATTCCTAGGGCAGTTACCAGAGGACTCTTTGGTGCTGATGCCTACTAATCCAGTGGTGTACCGCTCAAATGATACGGCTTTCCCATTTCGCGCTAATTCTTACATCCTGTACCTTTGCGGCTGGAGCGACCCTGGAGCAGTGCTAATGGCCCATCGCGAGGGAGCCGAATGGGTCACCACACTATTCATCCAGCCGCGTGATACGAAGGCGGAGATATGGGAGGGCCGAAGGATAGGGGTCGAAGGTACAGTATCTGGATGGCCGGTCGATAAGGCCCATTCACTGGAGGACATAGCCGACTCCGTCACCTCACACCTAGATGCCTGCACCTCTGTCTATTGTATCTCGGGACTCAACCCCGAGTTGGACGAATTGATTAGTGGATCAGATGGAGCAGAATTGGCCGACCCCACTCCAATACTAGATGACATGCGGGTGTTGAAATCAAATGAGGAAATACGATTTATGCAGGAATCAGCGGACATCGCTTCCGCATCACATATTGCCGCTATGCGAGCTACATTCCCAGGTATTGGCGAATGGCAAATTCAGTCGTTCATAGAGTCACATTTCACAGCCAACAAGAGCCGTTGGAGTTACCCATCAATCGTTGGTGGTGGCGACAATGCAACTATCTTACATTACAATTCGAATGACGATGAAATTTCCGACGGAGAACTGGTCCTAGTGGATGCTGGGTGCGAGGTTTCAGGGTACGCTTCCGACATCACCCGGACATGGCCGGTCAATGGGAAATTCAGCGACCAGCAAAGGGAGATATACGAACTCGTGCTGAAAGCAGAGTTGGCAGGAATCGAATCTTGTCAGGTCGGCAGTCCTTGGAGTTCGATGCACCATGCTACTTCTCGTGTGTTGGCTCAGGGATTGATTGATCTCGGAGTCTTGGATTGCTCTCTGGAAGATGCCCTTGGGGATGATTTCAACGGTCCATTTCGCAATTACTTCATGCACGGCTCGGGACACATGCTGGGTCTGGATGTGCACGACGTAGGAGGTGGCCGACAGGGTGATGACGGACCAGAGAGAAAATTTGAACCCGGAATGGTACTCACTGTAGAGCCAGGGCTGTATTTCGGCAGTTGGAGGACGGATATCGATATTCCGGATCGTTATGCAGGAATAGGCGTCCGTATCGAGGACAATGTACTGATTACAGCAGACGGTCCAGTAGTCCTGACATCGAGTTGCCCCAAGACAATCGATGAAATAGAAGCACTCGTGGGCAATAACGGGTGATATTCTGTCTGACTGGAGAACTATTCTGCAGTCTCAGAGGTCCACGAATCCACCGAGACTGAGTGTCGATGATGCCGTGGTCCTGTACGATTCGGCTGATATCAACGAACTGATGCACGCGGCGATGTTGCGTAGGAGGTCTCAGGTACCCGGTAACGAGGTGACATACCTCGTGGACAGGAACGTGAATTACACCAATGTGTGCACCATCAATTGCCAGTTCTGTTCTTTCTACAGATCTCCGGGACACCCTGAGACCTACACGCAGTCTACAGACGAAATCAGCGATAGGCTTTCCGAATTGGAAGACATAGGCGGTTCACGAGTCCTGATGCAGGGAGGTGTGCATCCCGAACTCCCTTTGGAGTGGTACACAGAACTGATTCGCGAACTGAGTTTGAGGCACCCATCCATAGCACTGGATTGCTTCTCCCCCATCGAAATCGAAGGTATCTCGGAGGTCTGTGGGATTCCGACCAAGCAGGTACTGATACATCTGAAGGAGGCAGGAATGCACGGACTTCCAGGCGGTGGTGCTGAAATGCTGGTCGACGATATACGACTGGATATCTCACCGAAGAAAGGATCCGCGGATAATTGGCTTAGAGTTATGCATGAAGCACAAGAACTTGGTCTGACAACTTCCGCCACAAATGTCTTCGGTTTCGGCGAGAGTAATTTTCACCGAGTACTCCACATGGACAGAGTGAGAAGTATGCAGGACGATGCTGTATCAACCGGCAAAACGGGATTCACATCCTTCGTGTCGTGGCCTGTTATGCTGGAGAACAATTCCTTAGGTTCGAGGAACAGAGGTCACAACAGGATAGTTCTGGGGGCAGGTCCCACCGAATACCTCAGACACGTCGCTGTCTCGAGACTATTCTTTGACAACATAGGGCACATTCAGGCGTCGTGGCCCACAATGGGTCTCGATGTGGCGCAGATGGCCCTACTGGCTGGTGCCGATGACGCTGGTTCCACAATGATGGAGGAAAATGTGGTTTCAGCTTCTGGTACGATGAAGACGGAGGCCACTGAGAGGGAGTTGCAGAGAACGATACTCAGAGCCGGTTTCCGTCCTAGGAAGAGGGACTCAGACTACGTACTGCTAGAAACTGAATCTATTCATGAAGACTTGGCAAGCCCGGTACCAATACAGCCAGACAGCCTAGGTTGATTCAGTTCGGCCGCTCCTAACTGGTAGTTTCGGGATGTACTCAAGACCAGTTCTTGGTGGTATGATTACTTGGTTGACCCACTTCATTTTAGTCCCATCATCTCTAATCGCTTCTATTACAATCTCCCAGTGGACAGCGATTAGAGCGGAGTAAACCGAGCCAGGCCATTGATTCGCAGGTCCCTTGAACAAAACCTCGCTGACCCCTTCACTTAGGTCAACCCAATCGCCGGGATCATGCACCCTCATAGGTTCAAGCAAGAGAACACGGGGGTGTGCAACAGGCATCGGAGTAGCCTCTCCGACCCCCGTTCCGAGTTCTTCTCCGCTTGTAATCCTCCTCTCAGGTAGTTTCGTTGACATCCCAGGGGATGGCTGCTCTCCTTCTGAACGCTGCAGTGACTCTAGTACCTTGCTTCTTTCAGGAACTGCGATTCCTACTTGCAACCTACCTCGTACAGCCATCATGTCAATTGGCATGGTTATCCTGCTAGCTCGGACCTTTGAACCGTTGACGGCCAAGGCCATTCTAGGAGATTCAATTGGCGAAGCAATGTAGGCGTTCTGGCGCCCAATGTCACGTAGATTCGCAATCATTCTGAAGACGATTGGAATCATGAAGATGGGGAATGCCACCAACAGAAGCTTCGGGTAGTCGAGTGGACCGATACGATATGAGCCTGCGAATGATTCTGATATCAGACCCAGGCTGACTAGCCCAGGTTCCATGGAGTGAGCGAGAAGAGCGACAATCAGCAGTATGACAGTTGGCCGTATCAACCGGCGTGCCATTTTGTGTAAAGGATCAGGTTCGATGTACCATCCATTCCTTGTCCTCATCAGGAACGGAAAAGGTTCGTGGGACACTTCGCAGGTTATCACGGGCATTTCGTGGTCGTCAGACTTGCACCCCCTCCATTCGACCATCCAGTCGTCATCCGGCCCTATTTTGAATGAAGGAGGAGGCTGATTCTCAGACTCCAAGACGACTTCTATCAAGGGTGCTGCCCGTGGGTCCATGTGGGAATGCTCGAACGGCGGATACCTAATTCTCTGCAATGACCTATACACGAATTAACCCCACAATACAGCCTTTGCAGCTCTCTTGGCTATGGATCTGAATTCAGGGACCTCCTTCAGCATCCGGATACCTAGGGGTATCGGATGCTCAATATCTCCAATCTGATTAATCAGTTCAGTTACTTCCGGACGAGACCAGACGGCGAACACGCCATCTAGTTCCTCATCTGTCATCTCAGTCAGAAAAGCATTTCGTAGAGCCCTTGCTCTGTTCTGTTCTCTTCTGAGAGGGCTCAATAGACCAATCACCTCCTTCACTGCAGCATCAGAGAAATCATCTCTGTTCAAGCACTCTAAAAGATTCGGGGCCAGCAACTCCACCTGTCTGAAACCAGGCCCAATCCCTCCTCCAGTAGTGGGTTTACACAGCCCCGCTGCATCTCCGAATAGCACTACTCTTCCTCTCATCGGTCGTTTCACCAGTCCACTGGGAATAGGTCCGCAGAATCTCCCAATCTCTCGGCATTCCGAGAAACGTTCGCTCCATAGTGGATCCGACATCAACCTGTCAAGCAACTGTTCGCAGGACTCTTCTCTCATCAATTCGGGCTTACTCCATGTACCAATCCTCGTCGTTTCTCCCGACGGGATAGCCCAAGCGAAGAAACCGGGGGAGAATCTCGATCCTGTGTACATATCCAACCTACCAACTTCTCCCTTGTACCCAGTGACCTCTACTTGGAAACCAATCATGAGCTCCTTTGGGCGCCCCATTTTGAATCGTCTACGGACCCAAGAGTGGGCTCCGTCGGCTCCGCACAGTAACCTACATCTGACTGTTTGGGCTCCTCGTGGAGTAGATACTGAAAGCAGTACATGGTCTTCGTAAGCATCTGCGGATATTGGCTTACTCGAGAGCCAGATTTCGGCACCGGACCGCTCGGCTCCTCTTACGACACCTTCGTCGAACAGTTTGCGGCAGACTGACCATGTTCGTATGTCCTGCTCGTTACCGATTACGACGGGAATTCCAGATGGACTGTGAATCCTAGCCCCCCAGATTGGAGTCAATACTGTGTCCTGCAGTCCTGTTAGACTCATGGCTTCAGGATTCACGAGCCCAGCGCACTGAAACGGTCTGCCTATTTGCGCATGTTCTTCCAAGAGTAGTACACTTGCACCTCCCTCAGACATCCTCTGAGCTAGGAACCCCCCCACTGGACCGGCTCCGACGACTACGACATCGTACTCGATGAAATCCACGCCCCTCCCTTACGAGCATTTGTTATTGAGTGCTGCCACAAAGATGTGGCGCAAAACCCCAACCCCGTCAGCTTCTTCTCCGGCGCGAACGCTTTTTCATCTCATTGATGATAATGCTAGCATCTGCCTTACTCATCTCACTGATATCCTTCAGACCAGCTATAGCTAGCATCTCACTCAAGGGCACTTCGTATTGCTCTGATAGCTTGTTCACCAAATCAACCTGAGGCGGTGTCGCGGGCAAATCCTTACTCATTTCTATCATCTGAGATATTAGTTCACTGGCGGTGCCTTCTCTGCCCCCTGTCAGTTCTGATAGGTCCGCAACACCGGCTTTCTCTAGAGTAGCATCCAGCTCCAGCCCGGCCTGATCCGACAACTTCACAATTAGATTAGCCTGCTTCTCACTGGGGGGCAGATGCCCATTATCTTCTTCGGAATCGTATAATTGTCCAATAATCCTGCGCGCGTCGTCCCCGGTCAGCTCATTGAGAGACTTGTCGAGTAGCAACTCGGCTCTCCTCTTATCGTTTAGATGTGGTATCCGACTCTCCAAGAGTGCCATCTGCTTGGGCGTGGGAAATTCCCGCTTCTTATCCAGCGCCCGGTTGTGCATTGATCTGAATTCTTCTACGAATCCGTTCCAGACTTCTGGCCCATCGATTCTGCCATGCTCGATTCCATCTAGACTGTCTTCCATTTTCGATGTGAAAAGAGGTGTGAATAGCCCCTCAGACTCTTCTTGTTCGTTGTAGAACGGTACTACATCTAACCACATCATGCGGCCCCCCTTGGTAGGAATTAGCGAACTTCCTTCGACTTTGATATAGTCTCTAGAAGAGAGTTTTGAAACTGTGCTGACATACGTCGACGGACGGCCTATCTCCGCTTTCTTCATTGCTTGAACGATTGAACTCTCAGAGAACCTCTTCGGTGGTTTGGTCTCATCTGTCACCATCAGAGGATTCTCTTTGGACTTCGAGATGTTCCACTCACCTCCTTCTTCTAGTGCGTATTTTGGGGGGCTCGTCCTTACATCACCATGATACTTCGTGTACACCGCCTCCCATCCGGCGTGAATTCTCCAAGAGGCTGAGCCTGTCAATGGCTTTTCCAAATCGTTCACAGTAGCCCGCATATCCCTTCTCTCCCTAATCGAGGGCGACATTTGACTGGCGGCGAACCTTGCCCAAATCAAACCATACAGTCGACGCTCGTCTGCGCTGGCATCGACGTCAGTCTTCTCAGGGCGGCTTGGTCTGATGGCTTCGTGAGCGTCCTGTACGTTGGAAGCTCCTTTCTTGGCATCGGGGCCCAGCGCACCAGGGCCCAGATGATCATCTCCGAATTCACTCTTGATATATTTCTTCACCTTTTTACGCGCCTCTGAATTGGTTCGGGTGGAATCTGTTCTGATGTATGTTACGTGACCCGCTTTGTATAGTGATCCTGCCATATTACTGGTTTTCGCTACAGACCATCCGAGGGAGGAACTCGCGGCTTGTAGAAGCGTAGCAGTTGTGAACGGCGGCTGTGGGTTGCGATTTGTCTTGCCTTCTTTCACTGAGACGATACGGATGGCTTTGGCATTCTCGAGGGCATCGAAAGCATCCTTGGCCAATTCAGAATCGGCAGTTCTGTCGGCGCGGTGTTTTCCCGAATCATCGGCCCATGCATCCACATCATCCTTCTCGTGGAATCTGATGTTGAAGCGAACTTTGTCAGAATCAACGTGGACGCTATGGTACTCAATTGGAATATGGGCCTCTCTCTCAAGCTCCCTTTCTACGATGAAGCCCAATGTCGGAGTTTGGACTCTTCCCATTGAGGCCAGCCTCCATGATTTGCTGAATCGCGAGCACCTGTATCCTACCAATCGGTCCATGAATCGGCGAACTTTGGCAGCATCGACCAAATTCACATTGATTTCCCCAGATTCCTGAATTGCTTCGTTAACCGCAGTTTTTGTAATCTCATTGAACGTGACCCGCTTGACCACAGGGAAGTCAGAGAACAGAACACTCAATCTCCATGCGATGAACTCACCTTCTCTGTCTGGGTCAGTTGCTATGTAGACCTCATCTACACCCTTCTGCGTAGCCTTGTCCAGAATCTTGTTGATTACTTTCTCTGCACCATCGGTCCAATCCCAGGGGGGTTCTGGGAGGTTACCGTTATTGGAGGCCCACATGGCCTTTGATCGACCCTTACCCTTGCCGGATGGAAGGTCCTGGACGTGCCCCTTACAGGCCTCTACAATCCAGCCTTTGCCGAGATACTTGTTTACCGTTCGTGCCTTTGCACCGGATTCGAGAATCATTAGTCGCAAAGTACCACCCATGGCCAGCTATGTCGTCGAAGACTAGACCGGCCTCGTTCCCGTGTGCCCCGATGAACTCCGTATAAACATGAGTAGTCTGAGTACTGTCCAACGCGCGCGCGGGCGAGGGGGCGCGCGAAGCCACCTACCTCAATCGTTGTCTAGATGCTTCTTCGTCCCAAGGCACTTCAGCCGCTGGTCCTGCGCATCCGACGCATCCAGGATAGCCAGCTTCGGCCAGTCTGAGGACAGTGTCCGTGAAGCGATTCCATATCGAAGAGCAATCCCCTGGTATCCAGACGACTCTGAAATCTACAGGCTCATCTGCTGCGATAACCCCCCCCGGAGAATTCAGTATCTCGATTGTTATTCCTTCGGAGTCAGATGTCTCGCCGGCCACACCGAGCAGCATCCCGGGCGATAGATCGCTGATTTTCACTGATAGGGAATCTATGCCTAGGGAGGTTGGGTTTCGATGATGGACTACTATTCCCTCTGACCGAAGTGCCCTGCGAGCCAGTTCGCTGATTGCTGCAGCCTCGATTGTTGAGCGCACGGGCTGGCGATGTAACGCAACGCTTGAAGGATACCGTTCTGCGCGTTCTGTTGATGGGGCTGCCGTATTCACTATTCGCGAGGCCCATTCTCAGATTTACTGACTCGGAGAAAGCGCACAGCCTAGCAATGAGGGGCTTAACTACGTTCGG
>ENA-OSET01004483-OSET01004483.1-sediment-metagenome-genome-assembly--contig:-NODE-4483-length-12332-cov-6.493350_pt1 | contig 12332 bp, 11 predicted proteins | sample MGYA00237882_ERZ534229 | MGnify/ENA primary metagenome ERZ534229 (study PRJEB26408, sample SAMN06266212) | sediment metagenome | isolation source: Hudson Canyon methane seep mesocosm | place...
TAAATGTAATTCTCTTGGGTCAAAATCATAAAATTCATTGTAACCTTCAATCACCTCGTTGATTTGCGCCGTTTGAAACTGTCTGTCGCCGGAAATAAACATCCATAAGTCCTGTATCGCTGGAGCCATTCGGCAGTCATCGAGATCTACAAAATGCGGGCTGGTATCACGCCATAGAATATTTCCGACGTGACAGTCGCCATGTACTCGAATATTTTTTACCGGTGTAGTCTGGAAAACTTCTTTTATCCGCTTTATCAAATCTTCACAAAGCGTAACATAGGCGGTGTGTAGATCTTTTGGTATGAAATTTTCACTTAAAAAGTGAAAGTTATCTTCTCCATAACTTTTTATATCGAGTGTTGGTCGGCATTTGAAATCTTTTTGCGCGCCGATCGCGTGTATTCTTCCGACTAGTCTCCCCAGCATTAATAAGCAATCCATGTTATCCAGTTCCGGCGCATGCCCGCCTTTACGTTCATAGAGCGCAAAACGACAGTCTTTGTATTTCAGCAATGTCTCGCCTGAATTGTTTTCCAATGACGCCTCACACCCAGCAGATATCCTTAATGGAGGTACGACAGGAACCTCCGCTTCATGTAATTCCTGACTAAATTGATGTTCTTCAAGAATTTCTTGGTCAGTCCATCTGCCGGGACGGTAGAACTTGGCAATCAGCGGTTCGCCGTTTTCGACGCCTACTTGATAAACGCGGTTTTCATAACTGTTTAGAGGAAAAATCCGTAAATCAGTCAGTACTCCCGTGCTTTCGACGGCGTCAATAACTGCATCGGGTGTTAGTGATTCGTAGGGATGTGAATTACTCATAATAGTTACTGCTATTTCAAGTCGTTAGTTAAGGGACGTTTTCTCGGATAACAGAGCCACTGTCTTGATTTGAGCATAGACAGTTTTGCCGATTTTAAGTTGCAATCGGTCTACCGATTTGTGAGTAATTCTAATCAATAAAAATTGTTCCGCGATTTTTACGCGAACTAACATTCTTGCATTATTTGTTTCTTCGATAGCATCGATGGTTGCAGGTAAAATATTAAGAATACTGCTGTTGTGGGCTTCTTCCAGTGTGATGCTAATATCGCGCGCTGGTATTCTTACGCGGACTTTAGTACCCACCTTACTATTGATATTAGTGATAAAAAGCGGGAGTTGGTTGTCAATAGTCAATTCAGTAAGTTGGTATTTTTGGTCGTGATTGCGGATTGTAGCATCGATGATACTGGCAGCTTGTTCTTCGTGATTGAAATTTAGATTTTGTTGCGAGCTAAGTTCGATCAGTGGGCCTTGAGCGCTAATTTTCCCGCTGTCTAGAATCAATAAGTGTTCTGCCAAGCGGCTGACTTCTTCGATATCATGGCTTACGTAAATGACTGGCGCCGAAAGATGTTGGTGAATATTTTCTAATAGTGACAGTATGCGTTCCTTGCTTTGCCGATCGAGAGACCCTAAAGGTTCATCCATCAGAATGAGTTGCGGGCTGGACAAAAGCGCTCTCGCTAAGGCGATACGTTGTTTTTCTCCGCCAGATAGATTCGACGTATCGTTTTGTAATAGTTGCTCAAGTTCGAACCAATCGCAAACATTTTCTATGGTCGGACCATTATTGTTAAACCGCCGCCGATAAGCATATTCAAGGTTCCCAACAACATCTAAATGCGGAAATAATCTCGCATCTTGGAACACATAGGCAATTTTTCGTCTTTGCGTAGGGAGATAATAGCTTCCGTTTTCCCAGATATCTTCATTGAAAGACAAGCTTCCTTTTGTGTTTTTTTCGAGTCCGGCAATCCAGCGTAATAATGTCGTTTTGCCCGCCCCGCTAGGGCCATAAATAGCGCTAATTCCGTGGGATGGCAATTCAGTTTTGAGTGAAAGTGAAAACTTTTCACGAATAAGGTGTAGCTCAATCGCAATGCTCATGCCTTAATCAATCCTGCCGTTTTTCCACCGGCAGAGCGGTTCAGGCTGTAAATAAAAGCCAGTAAAATCAACGAAAAAAGGACAAGACCTGCGGCAAGCCAGTGTGCTTGCGTGTATTGTAAGGATTCTACTTTGTCAAAAAGAGCGATGGATAAGACTTGGGTTTCGCCTGGTATGTTTCCGCCAATCATCAATACGACGCCAAATTCGCCGATGGTATGGGTGAAACCGAGACTTGCCGCAGTGATGAAGCTGCGACGGCTCAAGGGAAGAATTATGGAGAAAAATTGATCTTTTTTGTTGGCTCCCATCGTTGCAGCTGCCTCGAGTAGGTTTTTGGGTAGTTGTTCGAAACTGGCTTGTAAAGGTTGTACGACAAAGGGTAGAGAGTATATAACGGAGGCTATGACCAGTGCGCTGAACGTAAATGCTAACTGCTGTCCGGTAAGAGAAAACCACAGTTCGCCAAATGCACTGGTTGGTGAAAACGCTATTAATAAATAAAAGCCTAATACCGTTGGTGGAAGGACTAGCGGTAATGCCACGATAGCTTCCAGTATTGGCTTGATCTTAATGCGGGTATTAGCTAACCACCACGCCAACGGCGTACTGATAAAAAGCAGTATCAGAGTAGTTAGCGCAGCAAGTTTGCCAGTTAGGATAACGGCGTCGATGTCTTGCGCTGATAACATGCTTTTCCTAAAAACGAATATTTAACTTATGGAATGTTATAACCGTGACTTTTTATGATGGTTATTGCGATTTGTTTTTTTAAAAAGGCGAGAAAGTCGATTGCCGCCACATTGTTTTTACCCGATTGTAGCAGGATTGCCTGTTGTAGTATCGGTTGGTGCCAATCTATCGGAACGGTCCAGTAACTTAGAGATGTTTCGTTAGCCAGTGCTTGCGAGAGCGCGGAAAAGCCGGACTCGGCGTTACCGGTTGCGACAAATTGAAAGCTTTGCGCAATATTGGCCCCCATGACTATTCGCGGCTGAACTGATTGCCACATCCTTAAATATTCGAGTGTTTGCTTGGCCGCGATGCCGTAGGGGGCAATTTTGGGGTTTGCGATTGCGATTTTCCCTGTGGTTGCTGCGAGTTGATCAATATACCTCTGCTTATTAACGACAACGTCTTTTCTGGTCGATTGCTTCGTTTGGCTAAATAGAACTAATGCCAACCGCCCAAGTCCATAGGTAAACCGTGATCCGCTAACTGCAAAGCCTTTTTTCTCGAGTTTTATTGGGTGCAGGCTATCGGCCGCGAGTAATACATCGAAAGGTGCGCCATGAGTAATTTGATTAAATAGCACACCCGTTGAAGAGATAATAGCTCGTAGGTCATGGTTCGATTGCCGTTTAAATTCGGTGGCTAAGGCAGTGAACGTTCTTTGAAAGTTCGACGCCACCGCAACTGTTGCCGACGCCGCCATACTGTTGGGTATCTGCAAGAAAAGCAGGCCAAGCATTGTTGCTAGTATTGCCTTATGAATAACTTCTTTAAGGGGGTGGCACATTGGCGTTGTCCTTTCTTACCACTTGGAACGAAAGATGCCATTTCTGTAATTGAGGGCATTTTCGTAGTAAAAATCAGCATTACCCTTATTAGCAATACTGTTATCCATGGTTCGAATCACTTTGCCAGGTGTGCCTACCACGATCGAGTTGTCCGGTATGACTGTATTTTCTTTGACAATTGTATGACCGCCAATAATACAGTTATTGCCTATAACGACGCCATCCATAAGGGTGGAATTGATTCCAATCAGACAATTGTTGCCGATTTTTGCACCGTGAATCGTACAGTGATGGGTGATAGAGCAATTATCTCCAATGATAGTGGCTGAGTCTTTACCGACGTGGATCATCGCAAAATCTTGTATGTTAGTTCGTTTTCCTATTTGAATTTCGTACATCTCACAGCGCATAACGACATACGGCCAAATACTCGACTCTGGGCCAATAGATATTTTGCCATAGAGAAGTGCTGAATCGTGGATGTAGGCGGGGTCCATTAAGAGGACATCAGGTCCGATAAATCCCATTATGGAGATTCCTTAATAAAAATCATGGTTTGTTCGGCGAGAAAACTTCCTCCTCGAATCGGTTATAGGTAATTTCAAAGTTTACAAGAATTAGAGCGATTTTGAACCTGTTTAATTTTAGGCGAAGGTTTACACCGAAATGCTTTCAGCACAGACTATCTTGCCGACGTTATGATTATTAACTACGCGCCTAATTTTTTGCAGTTTACGCAGATGAGGCAGTATTGTGTGGTCTTTCCTATTGATCCCGGTCAAATGATACAGGCGGTTTGTGTGCTTACAAAGCGGCCGTCTAGGCTAGGCGAGTAAAATAGAGAGGCTGCTACGATAAGGCTGGGCTTGTTACCAAAAGGATGACAGCTGCTGTGGCAAGTACGAAGTTGCTCTGTGAGCATTTTTCCAGAGGTTAGAGCGTCTTTTAATTATACGTGAGGTTTAAACAAACCGGTCTCTTCCTTGTGTTTTGGCGCGGTAAAGAGCTTCGTCTGCTTTTTGTAACAACTCTTTAGCCGTTGTCTCACCATCTAAAAGTGCGATACCGCCGCTGACCGTGACATACTCTGCGACCTCAGAAAATCCGTGGGGATATTGCCGCTCGTGAAAAGCCTGTTGTATTCGCACGGCGACTTGTTCTGCCCCCTCCCTATTCGTATTTGGTAATATTACCGCAAATTCTTCGCCGCCATAGCGAGCGACAATATCCAGTTCACGACACATGGCGCTGACTAATAATTTCCCGACTTCTTCCAGGCAGGTATCACCGGCAGGGTGTCCGAGGTTGTCGTTAAAAGGTTTGAATTTGTCTACATCGATTAAAAGTAAAGCGAGAGAAGATTTGTCTTTGAGCGCTTTTTTTTGCTCAAGTTCGATGGCGTTGTCAAATCCCCTTCGATTGACTAGACCGGTTAGCGCATCCCGGTGGGCCATCTTTTCCATCTCCGATTTCGCGTAATGCAGTTCTTCCTGCATGTCCGCAATTCTCTCCATCGCCCGAATCATTGCTTCTAATACTTCCGGGACGATAGGTTTGAACAGATAAATATCGCCGCCTGATTTGATTCCTTCTACAAAAAAATCAGTGCTGGTTTTAGCGCTCAAGAATATGATCGGAAACCAGGATTTAGCTTGATCGCGAATAGCCTCGGCTGTCTTAAAGCCATTGATGCCGGGCATTTCTACATCGAGTAAAATCAAATCTACCTTGTTGTCTTGGCAGTAGCTTATTGCATCTTCACCGTTTGACGATTCTATGACTTCGTGGCCCATTTGACCTACGATTGAGCTACTTAACATACGCATGGTTTTTTGATCATCAACGATGAGAACTATCATAGTGTCGAGGTTTTCCTTAAGACTAATGCCCGGAGATTAAGCCTTTTACGTATAAGCCGGCTGAAAGTCTATTTACGAAGAGTCTATTAATAGACTAACACCTTAGTGTCAAATAGATAGGTGAAACTAGGTTGACGCCACCTTTTGCCTGATTTTTCGCCGGTCGCGGTCTGCGAGTACTCTCAGCTGCGATGACTCGTCGAAAATCCGCAAAGAAATATGCCGTCATTGTTTTTTATAAAGTGCCGGTTGAAACCCTGAAAGATAGAAATAGAGTTGGTACACTGATACATGGGTGGAGCGATTGGTGGCTGGCCCGATATTGGTATTCCTTCACGATTGCAGAGGTTTTATATGTCTTATGAGTTCCTTAATGTCGAAAAACGCACTGGCTACGCCGTTGTTACCATAGACCGAGGTGATGGAATCAATGCGCTCTCTCGTCAACTAATGCGTGAGCTGATTGCCGCCGCTGAGAGTTTTATTGATGACTTGGATACGACAGCAATTATATTGACAGGGACTCAAAAAGTATTTTCAGCGGGGGCCGATTTGAAAGACCCTGAGGGAAATACCAATCAAAATGGACGTCTTATCGAGCGCCGCCACGCGCTTAAAATTGGGCCGGACATGTGTAGAGCCTGGGAGAAACTTGAACAAGTGACTATCTGTGCAATCGAAGGATTTTGCCTCGGAGGTGGTTCTGCCTTGTCTCTTGCCTGTGATTGGAGGATAGCCGGTAAATCGTCGCATATGCGATTACCTGAGATCCCGCTCGCGATGAACATGAGTTGGCACTCGATTCCTCGTCTGGTACGTGCTGTCGGGCCTTCGAGAGCAAAGTTGTATACTATTTTAGGCGAGCGTCTTTACGCACCGGAAGCATTAGATTGGGGACTGGTTGACTTTATGATGGAAGACGGAAGAGCACTTGATAAAGCGGTAGAGCTGGCAGAAAAAGTGGCAGTGTTACCCCCCATTTCTGTGCGTATGTCAAAAGAGTCGATCAATATGACTGCTAATGCGTTAAATCAGGCAACCTCCTATATGGATCGAGATCAATTCATGTTGTCTTCGTCTGGAACCGATTTTCCTGAAGCCGTCAGCGCCTTTATGGAAAAGCGCGCGCCTAAATTCGACGGTGGGTAAAGCTAGCCGACCGAATTGAACGGATGGAGTAATCGACTAGTCAGCAGAAAGGTCTATTGCGACCGGATTTCGGCCTAAATGGTAGCGTAGTTAATTCCGGTATGGATGAAGGTGGTGAGCGTTCGTAAGAAGATGTAGGACGTTTGGTGACTGTCTTCTCTCTCTTGCAAAAACGCAGCTAAAATTTTGTACTGTTTCCGTTATCTTTTGAGGGGCTCATTCGATCTCCATCGAAATTGCGCAGCTAAATATTTTTGTTCAATTTCCCGCTCAGATTTGTTTTGCTTTGAAGGCGCTTAGTGTGAGCGACGCGCATAGATTAGACTTCCCAGATAATATCTAGCTGGTATTCCTTTCGCCGTGGTATTGCTGCATTCAATCAAAAGGTGAGCTGCTGCAGATCTGCTTGATTATCCAATCGAGATAATTTTCTCATAGTGCTTGTCAATTTTGCTGATATGGTGATATATTAAAGTATAACAGCTGGCACAAAAAAGCCTGTTGATAAATCGCTCGGCCAGCTCGAAAAGGAATTAAAATTTTCGTGCTGTCTGAGTAAGGAAAAAAGCGGTTTTTGCCATTGCAGAACAGACGGAGAAAAAAATGAAATATACAGTAAGGTTTATTTTTGTCGCATTTCTATTAACATCTTTAAATGCGTGTTTAGTGATAGGCGACGGTCCCGACTGGGATGAACTCAAAGACGCCAATTGGGACGCAAACCAGCGCGAAAATAGAGAAATTATTAGCGAGTTGAGCTTGGGTGTCGATCGCAGCAGCGTAGTATCTCGACTGGGAACTCCCAGCCAGTCTGAGGCGTCAGTCAAAGAAGGTGATGAATATCGAATTCTCTACTATCGTACACAGCATCGTCATTCAGATGGAGAAACGTCGAAAGACGAAACTACCCCGCTAGTATTCAAAAATGATAAGTTGATTGGCTGGGGAAATGAGGTTCTTTCCACGATCCGTGACTAGCCTGTGAGTTTTTAGGAAAAATGAGCGGTGATATAACTCATTTTTATGACGCCGTCCCCTCCAAAGCTTTCTGGAGCGGGCGCCTTTTTTTCTTATTATCAATTGGCAGAGAGGTTTTTATGGTCGATAAAAAAATTTGCAAATAAGTTTTAGTCAAATTCTTTCGAGTTGATACAGACTTCTATTCCCGTTCGAAATACATCTGGGGTATCTTTGATACCTGCTCTCACTACACTTACGGTCACTGCTGTTACTTTCACTCTACTTACTTCCGCGACACATACGCGCGCAATACCAAAATAGTTTTCGCTTATCGCGTCTTTCCGTTGGCAATACCATCGAGATTGGTAAAACGGTCGTTTTCCGCCCGTTTGCTTAAGCGCTGAGATTACTCCTGTCGACGTGTTTCCCTGCATTAAACTTAAGAATAAATGAAGGCTGATAGAAATTGTCAATCCATCAAAGATTTTGGCACAATAAGCGGCTAAAAAAGGGCTGTAAAATCCTTGTCAGTCTTCCAATAAAGTCATTAGCTGTTATTGAAGAGAGTTAGTTATGTATACAAGAGTTCACGACTGGATTTCATCACACCGAGATATTCGTCCGGACGCAGTCGCGATGACAGATTTGTATTCTGGGCGCAGCTATACCTATCTGCAGATGGATGAGCGGGTCGGTCGTTGTGCTGGATTTTTAAGTGATGACTTAAAAATCTCTAAAGGAGATCACGTTGCTATCTTGTCGCAAAACAGTACGGACTTTCTCGAGCTAATGTTTGCCTGTGCTCGGATTGGAGCCGTTATGGTCCCGGTAAATTATCGGCTAGTTGCGGATGAACTCAAATTTATTGCAGAGGATGCGGAAGCGATGGCATTTTTTTGCGATTCTGATTTTGATGAACTTGGCACCGAGGTCGCAGCAGCATGCAATATTCCTCTGATAGAAATGCAGGGAGATGGCAGCGCGAGCCGTTACGAAGAAGGACTGGCAAACGCTACACCTATTTACCAAATGGTTGATCAAGACATTAATGATTTATGGCTGATTATGTATACATCGGGAACCACAGGTCGACCAAAAGGCGCGCGAATTACGCACTATGTCATGCAAACTAATAATCTCAATAACGTAACGACAGCCAAATTGACGGAAGACATGGTGTGTTTGACATTTATGCCCATATTCCATATTGGTGGTTTGAATTGTTTTTGTGTGCCGACACTTTTTGCGGGAGGAAAAGTAATAATGATGCGCACCTTCGACCCGGCAGATACGCTCGCAGCGCTAAACGACAAAAAATTGGGTGTGACACATTTTCTTGGCGTGCCGGCGACATTTCAGTTTATGTGCCAGCATCCTGATTTCGAAAAGTTCGACCCCTCCGGGATTGATCGGGCACTCGTCGGTGCAGCTCCCATGCCCGTGCCGCTACTGAAAATATGGATCGGAAAGGGATTACAACTACAACAAGGTTACGGTATGACCGAAACGGGCCCTTCTGTTTTTTCTTTGCCGAAAGAACATGCCCTAAGCAAAGTAGGTTCGTCTGGAAAGAAAATGCCATTCACCAATGTGCGTATTGTCGATGACCAAGGCGAGGACGTAGCAAAGGGCGAGACGGGAGAGCTTTGGGTTCAGGGTGGAAATATTATTGAATCTTACTGGAAGCGCCCTGAAGCCAATAACAAGGATTTTGTAGACGGTTGGTTCCGTACGGGTGATGCTTGTCTCTGCGATGATGAGGGTTTCTATTATATTGTCGATCGGACTAAAGATATGTATATCTCGGGTGGAGAAAATGTTTACCCTGCTGAAATTGAAAGTATTATCTACCAATTGGAGGGTGTATCTGAAGCTGCGGTCATTGGCCTAGCCGATGAAAAATGGGGAGAAATTGGTTGCGTTGTCGTGGTGGTGAAGGAAGGCATGGCATTAACGGAACATGATGTTCTAAGTTTCTGTGACGGTAAGATGGCAAAGTTCAAGTTGCCTCGTTCAGTGAGATTTGTCGACGTATTACCTCGCAATACAACAGGCAAAGTTCTAAAAACGGTGTTGCGGGAAAATTCCCAATAAGATAAAACTAGTTGTTATTTTTTGTTAAATAAAGCAATTTGGATCGTTATTAGTATCCAATTAATTATTTAGGTTTTGAATATGAGTGAAGTTAAACTACCTGATATGTCTCTGGTTGAAGCAATTCAAACACGTCGGTCGATACGCGGATTTCTGGATAAGGCCGTGCCGAAAGAGATTATCGAGAATGTATTTTCAATGGCGCAGCTGGCACCATCTAACTGTAATACTCAGCCATGGAAGGTGTTCGTGGCTTCGGGGAACTTGCGCGATTCTATCAGCAAGAAGTTACAGGAAAGAGCCATTAGCGGGGCTCCGGCGCGGCCCGATTTTGACTACAGCAACAAGTTTGAAGGCGAATACCGTAAGCGCCAGATAGATTGTGCAGCGGCAATGTATGGTGAAATGAATATTGCTCGAGATGACAGGGAAGGTCGCGCTCGAGCAGGCTTACGAAATTTTGAAATTTTTGATGCGCCGCATGTCGCATTTATTGGAATGGATGTGGGTTTTGGTGCGACTATTTCTCTCGATGTTGGCATGTTTTCACAAAATCTGATGTTGATGCTAACTGCTCACGGCATCGGCTCTTGCGCAATGGGAAGTCTTCGACACCAGCCCGATATCATAAGAGAAGCATTTGGCCTTGGAGACAATGTCGGGATTTTGTTTGGTATCGCATTTGGTTATGAAGATGTAGCAGTTCCTGCAAATAATACGCGAGTGGGTCGCGAGCCATTAGCAAACTCTATTACGTTTCAGTCCTGAATCATTTCGTTAGAGTTTTGAATCTGGCTGTGTCTATATTTTAAAGGTCCGTGCTTGAAGGGGCCTTGTCTGAAAGGTCCATGTCTGAACTATTTAGGTTCGTGATAATTGTGCCGGAGGTCGCATTTAGCAGAGTAATTACTAGCTTATCGCTTTTCTTGCTGATTAAGGTCGTCTGCTAACAAGCGTTTCAAGCATTACGCGGTGAAAATATTGCTAATTCAGCGTCCTGTGACATCCAGTGGAAAAATGTTAATCCACAGTAGTGGCGCCGTCGTTTTATGTACAAAAGAATAGGGTGATGGTGCCAGTAAACACAAGGTTTATGAAAGTTTTTGAGTATTCAATGACTAACTGGTCGGAGCATATTTTTTCCTTTTTTTGAGATTTCAGCAAAAGCAATTCGAGAACGATGGCATCCATTTCCGCTCTTTTCTCGTCATTTTCATGAGTCTTGGCATTGTTCTGAATCTTTTTTCGTGGCAGGATGCGCCTCGCTATCTGTGACTTTCGTTTTTTTTCGAGAGCAAAAGCCCGAAGAATCGGTGTCAGCGGGGTGAAACATCTGCCCACATAGTAGGCCTCTCTTGTAGATATTATCTGTCACGCTACAGTTAACTTGCTTTAAGACAAGGCTGTTTCGTGTTTAATGGCATAAGATGTGCCATTATCTAGATTGATATTACCGGAAATAGAAAAAGGCACATTTCCATCGTGCCCTTTAAGTGTAATGAACAGAGTAAAGGAGTCTTAGGAAATGAATATTGATTTATCAGCCGAGGAATTGGCATTTCAAACCGAAGTCAGAGAATTTCTAAAAGCAGAGCTACCTGAAAAAATTAGCCAAAAGGTAAAGCTTGGTCTGCATATGGAAAAACAAGATTTTGTATCATGGCAAAAGATTCTTTATAAAAAAGGTTGGGCTGCGACGAATTGGCCTGTGGAGCACGGTGGTACTGGCTGGTCTTCAACCCAAAAATTCATATGGGAAAATGAATGTGCAAACGCTGGCGCTCCTAGCGTTATCGCTTTTGGGATGAAAATGGTTGCGCCGGTCATCTATTCTTACGGTAGTGAAGAGCAGCAGAAGCGATTTTTGCCGGACATTCTGGAGAGTAATGTCTGGTGGTGTCAAGGTTACTCTGAGCCCAATGCCGGATCGGATTTAGCATCATTAAAAACCGCTGCAGTACGAGAAGGTGATGAATACGTAGTAAACGGAACCAAAACATGGACAACGTTGGGGCAGCATGCCGACTGGATTTTTTGCCTGGTGCGTACTGGTGCTTCCGATGTTAAAAATCAAATGGCGATCTCCTTCTTATTGATCGACATGAAAACTCCGGGTATCACCGTATCTCCAATCTATTTATTGGATGGAACTCATGAAGTTAATGAAATTCATTTCGATAATGTACGGGTGCCTGTTGAAAACCGTATAGGCGAGGAAAATCAAGGCTGGACTTACGCCAAAGTCTTATTGACTCATGAGCGTACTGGAACAGCCGGTGTCGCTAATTCAAAGCAGCGCCTTGCGGGTTTGAAAAAGAAAGCCGAAGAGACTAGTGATGGATACGGAATGCTCAGCGACAATGCCACTTGGAAGCAAAAAGTCGCCGATGTTGAAATTGAACTAATGGCGTTGGAATACACAGAGCTTCGAACCTTGGCAACGGTGAGTACCGGTAAGGCTCCGGGTCCTGAATCTTCGATTCTAAAATTGATTGGAACCGAAATACAACAGGCTATCGATGAGCTTAATGTTGAGCTATCAGCTTACTACAGTCTGCCTTATGTCCGAGAACAATTCGCTTACGATTTCGACGGTGTAAAAATCGGACCTGGACAGACTGCTGGTAGCGCAGGTAAGTTTTTCAATAATCGAAAATCGACTATCTACGGTGGTAGTAACGAAGTTCAAACTAACATTATTTGTAAGGCCGTATTAGGCTTGTAAGCGGGGAAGCGACATGGATTTTTCATATAGTGAAGAACAACAGATGCTGCAGAGCAGTGTCAGTAAATTTATAGCCCAAGATTACGA
>ENA-OSET01004486-OSET01004486.1-sediment-metagenome-genome-assembly--contig:-NODE-4486-length-12329-cov-13.735880_pt1 | contig 12329 bp, 10 predicted proteins | sample MGYA00237882_ERZ534229 | MGnify/ENA primary metagenome ERZ534229 (study PRJEB26408, sample SAMN06266212) | sediment metagenome | isolation source: Hudson Canyon methane seep mesocosm | place...
AGTTATTCGATACTGTGGTTAAGGCTAAATCTTGCGCTTCTAAACCACTTTTACTAACCCATAATGCTGAATGCATACATCACCCCTTATTGTGCGCTTAATAGCTGAGTGGTCGCCGAACTATTTTCATCAGCGGTTTTCATTAACTTAACTTGCATTTCATACTGACGATTCATCGCCAATACTTGCGTTAATTCTGTCACTGCATTCACATTACTGCCTTCGACAAAACCACTCACCAATGACATATTAGGATCAACATTTGCACCCTGATCACCAGGCTGTCTACCACGAATGCGAAACAAACCATCTTCGCCTTTTTCTAAGCTTTGACCATCAGGGTTCACTAAACGCATTTGCACAACTTCAGCCACTGCTTCCGCACCTTCTCCCTGCGGGCGAATTGAAATTGTGCCATCACGGGCAATTTCAATGCTTTCGAAAGGCGGAATCACTATCGGGCCGGCATCACCCATCATTTGCAATCCACGACCATTTAACAATCGGCCTTGAGGATCAACGGATAAATCACCAGCACGGGAGTATGCCTCTTCCCCATCAGCACCCTGCACGACAAACCAACCAGGCCCTTCAATAGCAACATCCATCTGACGACCGGTTTCTTGCAGAGGGCCTTGACGAAAATCACTGGCAGGACGTTCGGCCATGGCAAAAGCACGCGTTGGGAAATGATCGCCAAAGACGGGTTGCGCACGAGACTGGGTATAGTCTGAGCGAAACCCCGTGGTCGAAGCATTAGCCAGGTTGTTTGAGTGAGCCGTTTGGCTAATAACGTTTTGTTTGGCACCGGACATGGCGATATATAATGCGCGATCCATAACCTAACTCCTGAAATCTAACGATTAATTCTTTATTAACTTCAATACTGCAAGCGTGATGCCAACAATAGAAAAACCAAATAATTCAAAGAGTTATCGCCACTTCAAGAAAACTAGAAAGCCGCATACAAGAATAAGCGGCAAGCCCTCAACCTAAATAAAACCTTCAGGCGGAGAGGCGCTGCCGCTAACAATAGAAAAGAAAGCTGTAAAATGAAAAGCCCAATTAAGGGCTTAAGAAGATTAAAGGTTCAAAATGGTTTGAGTAACCTGATCCGTTGTTTCAATGGTTTTCGCCGAAGCCTGGAAGTTACGCTGAGCAATAATTAACCCCACCAACTCTTCAGAAATATCAACGTTCGAATCTTCTAGTGCCGACGCTCGAACTTGGCCAAACGAAGCGGTTCTAGGTGAACCTACAGTAGCAACCCCAGACTCAAAGGATTCCGCCCATCCCGTATCGCCCAATGGTGTTAAGCCCTCAGGGTTTCGGAAGTTGGCCAAGGCCACTTGTGCAAGCACCTGAGCTTGACCATTGGTATAACGAGCGAAGATCACCCCCTCTTGGTCAACCTCTAACCCCGCCAAACGACCTGTGGTATATCCGTTTTGATTAACTTCACTCACCGAGTTGGTTTTACCATGCTGAGTCGAGCCATCCAAAGAAATCTCAAAGTTGGAGTTAGACGCCGGAGTCGTTAATGGAATCCCTCCCTCTAATACATTCTGTGACGTTAATGCCCCTGTTGGGTCGCCGTTATCATCGACAGGGTCCCAGTTGGTAATAAACATATTACCGGTTGCATCTTCATCCAAGGTACCGTCTTGATTAAAGAAAAGCTCATGACGGAAACGAGTAGCCGCTAGGTTTTCCGGGAAATCCAACGTCGCATCCGGGTCACCGACATCCTGGCCGTCGACCGTCACATACATAGCCCAAATATTTTGCTCATTCGGGCGATTAGGGTCGAGCGGTTCTTTAACAAAGAACTGCGTCATCACATGCTCTACCCCAAGGCTATCGTAAATCGTGGTCGAGGTAGCGTAGTTATAAGTATTTTGATCCAGAGGATCAAAGGCATTCAAGGTAATCGCGGTAAATTCGTCGTCACTCAACGCTCCGAATAAACCGGACACAACTGGTTGCGGATCTTGCATTAAGTAACCTTCATTAAGGGTAAAGGTCACATGACCACCAACAGCCGCGGCGGTTGCCGCCGTTGCCGTTCCACCCAATACTACAGGACCGGTATTGACCGCGCCCATCACTACCAGACTATCTGTTGGCGAAGGACTGTCGATTTCCACCTTAACATCACGACCAATTTCATTGGTTATGACCAGATCACCCGTTTCACTAATCGAGGCCAAAAATCCAGGTAAAGTTGTACCACGGTAACCATTAATTTCTTCTGCAATTTCCGGCAAGGTTGTCGCCGTAATAACCTGACCATTCACTGATAAGTTCATGGTATTACCCGGGTTATTGTAACTAGACAAGGGTATGGTCATTACCGTATTTGCAGTAGCCGTTATACCTGCCTGCTGATTGAAGATACTGGCTATTTCGTTGGCTTCAGTACCCTCAGGTATCGTTACCGAGGTTTCATTACCATCAGGATCCACCAAGGTGACCTGCTGCTCAGGGTACTGGTTATTCACCCCCTCTATACCCGTAGTCAATAAACTGCCATCGGCTGGATCAGTCTGTAAGATGGCAAACAATTCTTCTGCTGTCACATCAGGGCCCGAAGCTGTTAGATCAGAAATACTAATAATCGAAGCTTCTCCCTCTTCTACCGCTACCAACTCTAAAGTGAATTGAGGTGGCACGACACGAGGAGAAGTTTCAACTGCTTGTGCACGAATACCAATATAATCATCCGCATTTTGGCTGTTCAACTGGCGGTTAATACTGGTCGCTAACTGCTGAACAGAGCGGTAATCTTCATCCAAAGACACCAATACTGAACCAGAACGATTATCGTTATCTGGAGCTGGTACCGTTAAGTTGATGCGGAAGGAGTTGGTTTTATCAACTTCATTCTGGCCCGTTACCGCAAACATGCTATCTAAGCCTAAGGCTCCAACAGCTTGAGGTTCCGCAACGGTTGGAGTAATTGCAATGCCTTCGCCAGCGCCAGTAAAGGTATTAGAAAATACCAACTGACCACCCACCGCAGCCACGCTGACCTTACCATTTAAGCCGCCAGCTCCAATGTAGACATCAATTTGTTGCTGAACGGCTACTGCGACATCTTCAAGACTCGCGTAATTGCTCGGCGGAATCGTAATCTGGAATGGTCCACCGCCATTACCTGTCGTACTGGTAACTTCTAAGTTAAATTCGTTATTAGCTAATACAGGTTCTTGACCCCCATCAAAGCGATTCGTACTTAAGAATCCTAGGTTGTTCAAGTTATAGTTCACTGACGAAACGGTATTATCCGCAATCTGAATGAAATCTCCGTTTGCCGCAGGTGGTACTTGCGCTTGGAATTCAATACGTCCGGCGACATTAACCGCTAATGTTTCTTCCAGACCGACACCCGAAGTCGCTTCAATCTGCTGATTAATTTGCGCAACCATCTCAGCAATGGTCACCCCAGTAAAAGCAGCTGGGTTAGGTGCAATCCACGACGCTTGGCTTAAGTTAATCGGATACGTTGCACCACCTTCTGTCGCAATATTAAAGGCAAGAACATTAGTACTACCCGCAGAAACATCAAGATTGGCATAGACGTTATCTGCCGTTAACTGATGAGGAGCACCGGGGTTTGAAACCACTATATTTAATGATGGGGTTGCAGTAGTTCGAGTCGTTGTCGAAGTACCTGGTATGGAACGAAAATCCGCAGTGACCGGAGTGGATCCAACAAACAACTGATTACCGGCAATACCTGGCTGTACACCACCGTTAGCACCAAATACAGCGTTAAAACCTCTTCTTCATACTTGGTCACTAGCGGTTGAAGAGCAGTTTTATATATTTTTTCCACTTTTACTCTTATGGAAAAGAATTAAAAAACATTATTTACTTGTATTGAGTAGTCTCTTTCTAATTAGTTTTAGCTGGTCTGAATATAGCTTTATGCTCTACCCCAAGGCTAATTTTTATCTTTTACCATCTCGTGCTTGGGAGTTATTAGCCGGTGCAATATTAGCTATTATTTTACCTCAATTAAACGTAAAAAAAGGTTGGCTATGTCAATTACTGGCTTTAATTGGTTTTGGATTAATAATCTACTCTATAGTTTCACTGAGTAAAATAGATTTAATGCCAAATAAATTAACATTAATCCCTGTAATAGGAACGATGTTAATTATAGCATTTGCTAATAAAGAAACTGGAATTGGAAAAATATTAGGTTCTAAACCTTTATCAGGAATAGGGCTAATTAGTTATAGTGCCTATTTATGGCATCAACCTTTATTTGCTTTCGCAAGAGTTAGGTCATTAGGTGAAGTTTCCGTCGATACGTATGCAGCTTTAATTATTTGTACATTGATCTTAGCATATTTAACATGGTGCTTTGTTGAGACCCCTTTTAGAAAAAAGAATTGTTTTTCCCGACGCCAAATATTTTTTAGTGCCATTTCAGGCGCATCTTTTTTTATTATAGTTGGTTTAGTGGGGGTTTTAACCAAAGGTATCCCTAGTAGGCTTTCAGGAGATGCCGCTTATTATGCAAGCTTTGCGAATAAATATAGACCCGTTAACGGAGAGATATGTTATTCAAATAGGCATAATTTACTATATCCCCCTCAAAAACAGTGTATCTATAATAAAGACTATAATTTAAATATTGCTCTTTGGGGGGATAGTCATGCAGGAGCACTTACTGATTCTTTGACGCAAGAAATGTTAATGCAAAAACAAGGAATTATTGAAATAATTTATATTGGATGTCCTCCTGTAACAGGATTTAAACATTATACTAAAAGTGGAAAATGTAATCAGTTTAATATTGAAGCATTAAAATATATAAAAAATAGTGATATTCAAAGCGTTATTTTATTAGCTCGATGGCCACTTTATATTGAAGGAAAGCGATTTAATAATGGAGAAGGAGGGGTTGAAAAGGGAAGTGATGGATATGGCCTACCTATCGGCCGTGATAAATCATTTGTTAATAATGCAGCATTTATACCTGAAATAGGTAAAATATATAGACGAACTGTGACTGAATTACTAAATATAGGTAAAAAAGTTATTTTAGTCTATCCAATACCCGAGGCTGGGTGGAATGTTCCTGATTATTTTACAAAAATTCATTTACATGATTATTCATTTCTCAAAACTATCACAGTATCAACCTCGTTTAATACCTTTAAATTACGGACAAAAAATACTTATGAACAGTTAGATATGTTGCCAAATCATTCTAATTTATTAAAAATATACCCAGAAAATGTTTTTTGTAATACTATATTAAAGGGCCGATGTGTTCTAGAATTAAATAAGAAACCATTATATTATGATGATGACCATTTAAACTATATTGGTGGTCAATTAGTCTCAAAAGAAATTATTAAAGAAATGAAAGCTAAGCAGTGGCTGTAATATATAAAAATTATAAGGGCTGAATACTTACGTAATATCAGTGTTAATAGAGATTTAAAGCCCTTTCATAATCAGCCTGAGTATCAATACCGATAGAATTATAATTAGTTTCAATCATTTTTATTTTAAAGCCATTCTCTAAGGCTCTTAGTTGTTCTAATTTTTCTACACGCTCTAAATATGAGGGTTGCATCTGTGCAAAATGTAGCAAAAAATCTGTGCTATAGCCATAAATACCTAAATGACGATAAAAATTTAATGCCTCTGGAATACCACTATGATGCTGTAATAACGATTCCCAATCATCTCTATGGTGTGGAATAATAGAACGTGAAAAATATAAGGCGTAATTATCATGTGTAACAGTCACTTTAACAACATTAGGATTTTTTAATTCATCGACTTGCGTAATTCTATGCATCGCACTACTCATTTGTAGTGTATTATCTTCCTTAAACGAATCAGCGATCTGCTCAATTAGCTCTGGTTCAATAAATGGCTCATCGCCTTGAACATTAATTACTATATCAGCCTCTAGCTTACTAGCAGCCTCTGCGATACGGTCAGTTCCAGATTCATGGCTATTTTGAGTAATAATAACATTTTTAGTAAATTCTTTACAAACCGCCATGACCTTAGTGCTATCCGTTGCAATATAAACAGCATCTATATTATTGGCTTTTAAACACTGCTCATAAACCCGTTGAATAACTGTTTTACCTTTTAAATCTAATAATACTTTATTCGGTAATCGAGAAGAATTTAACCTAGCAGGAATAACTACAATGGTTTTCATTATTTATAATCCTAAATCATATAGCTGTACAATACCGACCCAATTATCATTATCATTAACAACAAGTAAAGAATTTATTTTATTTTTTTCCATCATATCTCCTGCCTCTGTTAACTTAAAAGATTGATTAACTGTTTTAGGATTAATACTCATTAAATCATGTGCTGTTAAATCAAAAAAATCACTTTTCTGGGTTTCCATTGCTCGACGAATATCACCATCGGTAATCACCCCTTTTATCTTTCCTGACAATAAAACAACAACTAGCCCACATTTTCCTTTAGTAATACTATGTACTATTTCGTGTATGCTCGATTTTTCTGTACATTCTGGTAAATTATGAGTTTGCATAACATCTTTGACACTCATTAATAAGCGTCGACCTAAACTCCCACCTGGATGAAATTTAGCAAAATGTTTATCTTTAAAGCCTCTTAGCTGCATTAAAACAACGGCTAATGCATCGCCCATAACTAAAGTGGCAGTAGTTGAACAGGTAGGAGCTAACTGTAATGGACAAGCTTCTTTTTCTACTGCAATACTCAAATGATAGTCGGTATTATGTGATAAAGTCGAATTAATATTTCCTGTCATCGCCAAACTAATATTACCTTGTTCCTTTAAAAAAGGAATCAGCTTTAATATTTCATCGGTTTCACCGGAATTAGATATTAATAGTACAATATCTTGTTTTTCTATCATCCCTAAATCACCATGATAAGCCTCGGCCGGATGAAGAAAAAAACTAGGTGTACCTGTACTTGCAAGTGTTGCACTTATTTTTTTACCAATAATTCCCGATTTTCCCATCCCTGAGATAATCACTTTTCCTGTTGATTTATAGATAGCATTAACAGCAGATTCAAAATCAGCTGTTAATAAGTTTGATAAATTATGGATTTGTTGTGCTTCTGTGAGGATCACATTTTTTGCTATCGTTAATATATTCATTTTATTAATATATATTTACTATTTTTTAAAATTAGTATTATTGGATAGTGTGCCGAAAAAGATAGTAATCTCTTTGGAATTTTTTGTTCATGATTATTTTAAATAAATAATCAGAATATATTGTTTGAATTATTAAACTCAATGGTTATAAAGCTAATGTTACAACCATTGAGTGACTTAAAATCAATTTATATTTTATGCTTGAGTCTAATTTAGTTAATCATCATTTACTGGCGGTTCGACACCCACGATTTTACGGGTAATATACCATTGCTGAATAATCGATAAGCTATTATTCATTACCCAATAAAGCACTAAACCGGCAGGGAAAAATAAGAAAAATACAGTAAAAACAATAGGGAACATCCGCATTATTTTAGCCTGTAAAGGATCTACAGGCGCAGGGTTTAATCTCTGTTGTAAAAACATCGTAATACCCATTAACACAGGCAATACAAAATAAGGATCTTGTACAGATAGGTCATCTACCCACAACATGAATGGAGCTTGTCTTAATTCAACTGTTTCAATTAATACCCAATATAGTGAAATAAACACGGGGATTTGCACCATAATAGGTAAGCAACCTCCCATTGGGTTCACTTTTTCCTTGCGATATAAATCCATCATTTCTTGGTTAAAGCGCTGTCTATCGTCGCCATAACTTTCTTTTAATTGAGCTAATCGTGGTTGCAACTTCCGCATATTAGCCATAGATTTATAACTTGCAGCGGATAAAGGGAAGAACATTAATTTAATACATAATGTAACGCCCATAATTGAAAAGCCCCAATTACCAATAAAATCATGTATAAAATTCAATAAATGATAAATAGGTTTAGCAATAATCGTTAGCCAGCTATAGTCAACAGTTAATTCTAATCCTGGAGCAACTGCCTCCATGATAGGTTGAATTTTAGGGCCTACAAATAATTGACTTTTAAAGGTTTTTTCAGTATTGACTGCAACAATAGTGGAGTTTGAATAAGAACCAATCACATAACGTGCACCACTTAATTCTTTAGTAAAAAAGTGTTGTTCATCTGCTATAGGTGGAATCCAAGCGGTTGCAAAATAATGTTGAATCATTGCTGACCAACCACCTTTGGTGGTTACTTTTAAATCTTCATCAGCCATATCATCAAAATCAATCTTTTGATATTTATCTTCTTCAGTGTAAACAACACCACCCGCATAGGTACGAATAAAGGTATTTCCTTTTTCGTCACTGTATGGCACACGAATTAACTGCGTATACTGTCGCCCTTTCCATGCTTTAGTTGATTGGTTATTAACTGTTTGAGAAAGCTCAATAAGGTAGCTACCACGTGTAAAGGTGTAATTTTTAGTATAAAAAATACCGTTATTATCTGTCCACGTTAAAGGTATAACGAGTGTTGACTGATTAGCTTCTAAAGTATAATTTTTCTGTGTAGTGACTAATTGGACATTATGATTGGGTAATACTACCGAATCTGAGCCACTGAGCAGACCGCTCTGACTTAAAAATAATTTTTCGGGACGACTATCTAATAAACGAATTTTTAAGTCTTCTCCCTTATCCACACTGTAATTTAATAAATCAAGATTACGTAAAGTTCCACCCTCTGTATCAATTTCTAATTGAAAGACATCGGTGGTCACTGTGATGATATTTTGATTGTTCTGTTCTTCAAAAGGAAGTTCTGAACTTAAGCCATTATAACTGCCATCAGAATTGATTTTAACAGAATTACCATTGCTATCGATAACGACTCTAGTAGCTGTCTTGCCATCTACTGTTTTAGGGCCGTAATCAGTTTGCCAAGCCTCCCATAACATAAGGGAAATCATCGATAAGATGACAATGAGTACAAATCTTATATTCTCCATTTTTTACTTACCAAGTTTAGAGAGTTTAGGGGGCACAGGATCATTAATATCGCCTTTATGATAAGGATGACATCGTAATAATCTTTTTAAAGTGAGGTATAAGCCGAAAAAAATACCATGTATTGTAATAGCTTGCATAGCATAATTAGAGCATGTCGGATAATATCGACAATGATTCCCGAGTAAAGGGCTTATAAAATATTGATACAATTTTAACAACGTTAAAATTAAGGTGCGCATCGCTGATTGAGCTTCAACCAATGTTTAGTAAGCGATGCTTGCAATGTTTTTGAATTTGCTTTTTCAGCGTCTCGACGAGCCATAACGATAATGTCTAATGAAATAATATTTGACTGTTGTAATCGAAAGCTTTCTCTTGCAGAGCGTTTAATTTTATTTCTATCTACCGCTCGTTTAATATTTTTCTTTGCAATAGCAAGGCCTAAACGAGGGTGAGAATATTGATTTTCTCTAGCTAAAACAGTGAAATACTTGTCACTTGATCTTTCTGCTTTGGTAAAAACACGCTTAAATTCTTCAGGTTCTAGTAATCGAACGTGCAATGGAAAACAAGCGTTTTTTGCAATCAAAATTTATAAGGCTAGTACATGACGGCCTTTAGCTCTACGAGCATTAATAACATTACGTCCGCCTTTTGTTGCCATTCTTGCACGAAAACCATGGGCACGAACGCGTTTAATTTTGCTTGGTTGGTAAGTTCTTTTCATCTTGAGGATTCTGTGTTGGTAAAAATATTTTGCTAAAAAGAAACCGGATGTTATGTCAAATTATTGTTTTTGTCAACGTATGATGTTGAAAATGAAAATGGAAATATCATCGGTTTTTTTAGCATATTTTTTTTTAATTTTTTCTAAAAAATAATAATAAATTAAAGATCTTTTAATCTTATTATTATTAGTGATTTCAAAATCTGTGGATAACTCATATTTTTACTTATAAATCATTATGTTGTCCTGTGGATAACCTGTGGATAACCTGTGGATAACCTGTGGATAACTTTTTTCGAAAAAAAGTTATCCACAGGTTATCCACAGGTTATCCACAGACTTATCCACAGGCTAAGTTATTGATATTATATTTTATTAAATATCAATATTAAGTGATTTTTTATGATTTTAGGGTATTTTATGTGAAATAAAGTTATTTTTTTTAGATGATCGTGAATTTTTTATAAAATAAAAATAATTTTTAAGGAATTTAAATAGATATCTTTATAATCAATAGGTTACAAATGATTAAAAATAGCGGCAGATGTTTTTAACTAGTTGAAAATAAAGGGATTTATTTTTTATAGTCTGTATTTATAACTAATTGATTTGTAAGTGGTTATTTAAATTAATTTATTTTTACTTTTAGTTTTTTACTATGAAGCCTAAATTAATAGGTGTTTACTGACGGTAGTAGGATTTTAAGTATATTAATAGAGTTGTTCAATTATTAATTACTTTTATTACAACTAGTTATGAATTTAGATGTCATTTTTAGCTTACTCCCCTCTTCAATTTTAAATATTTATATTTTTTTAAAGAGCTGTAATCTCGGGTAAAATGAGATAGAAATTGAAAGGAAAATTAATCTAAAATGACTTTAAATAAACAAGATAATTGCTTATGTGGCAGTTTAATCAGCTATGAACAGTGTTGTGAACCCTTGCATTCCGGTAAAAAACAGGCAATAACAGCAGAAGCATTAATGCGCTCACGTTTTACCGCTTATGCAAATAAGAATGAATCTTATTTGATAAATACTTGGGACAATGCGACTTGCCCTCAAAGTATTGATTTTTCAAAGGATAGCAGCGAATGGTTACGTTTAGAAATAGTGTTAGTAAAAAAAGGCGGACTTAAAGATAAAAAAGGAATTGTAGAATTTAAAGCTTATTTTCAGCAAGAAGGCAGCGAACAAGTATTAAATGAAGTCAGTCGTTTTGTTAAAAAACAGGGGAAATGGGTATATTTGGATGGAAAAATAAAATCAATTGCAACAGAATCGGGAACGATTAATCAAGGCTTAAATGCTCCTTGTGCTTGTGGTAGCGGTAAAAAATTTAAGCGGTGTTGTGGATAAAACTTAAAAATAGATTTTATGTAAAGAGTGCCTTTAAATGAGCAATATTATCCCTACTACGGCTTTGTTGTTCAGACTTATCCACAGGGTGTTTACTTGTCCACTCTAAATCTTCTTCTGGCAGTTCAGATAGGAAACGGCTTGGATCGCTTTCATTAATATCCCCATAACGTTTGCGGTGGGTGCAATAACTAAAGGTACAGCTCTGTTGAGCGCGTGTAATACCCACATAAGCAAGTCGCCGCTCTTCTTCAATATTATCGGAATCAATACTATTTTGATGAGGTAGAATATTCTCTTCAATACCAATTAAGAACACATGAGGAAATTCCAATCCTTTTGCAGCATGTAAGGTCATTAAGCTGACTTGATCATCGGCCTGTTCATCTTGATTACGCTCCAAAATATCCATTAATTGAATTTTAGCGACAATCTCATCTAAAGTTTTTTCTTCATTTTCATCTTTATTTGCAATACGTTGTAACCATTCAATTAAATCATTTACATTTTTTAATTTACGCTCAGCCGCTTGCGGGCTTTTACTATTTTCTTGTAACCATTGCGTATAATTAATATCTTGTATAAATTCATCAATGATGGCAAAGGTATCGCCTGATTGCATGCTTAAAGCTGTTTTATGTACCCAACGGCAAAAAATTTGCAAGCGTTTGATAGCAGCATCAGATAACTGTTCTTGCAGCCCCATTTCAGTGCATGCTTTAAATAAGCTAATGTGACGCTGATTGGCATAAGCACCTAACTTAGCTAATGTAGTAGGCCCTATTTCACGGCGTGGGGTATTAACCACCCGTAAAAAAGCCGCATCATCATCTTGATTAACAAATAAGCGTAAATAACCCAGAATATCTTTGATTTCAGCATACGCAAAAAATGAGGTACTGCCGCTGATAATATAAGGGACATTTTGTTCGCGTAAGCTACTTTCAAATAAACGTGATTGATGATTACCACGGTATAAAATTGCATAATCGTTAAAACTTGAGGCGGTTTTAAGACGGTGATGTACAATTTCAGCAATAATTTGTTTTGCTTCTTGGGTATCATTTTTATGTGATAAAACCCGTAATTTTTCACCAAACTCTAAATCACTCCAGAGTTTTTTTTCAAAAGCATGGGTATTTTGAGCAATTAAGTGATTTGCTACTTTTAAGATACGTCCAAAAGAACGGTAGTTTTGTTCTAACTTGATTAGTCTTAA
>ENA-OSET01004487-OSET01004487.1-sediment-metagenome-genome-assembly--contig:-NODE-4487-length-12323-cov-3.001307_pt1 | contig 12323 bp, 7 predicted proteins | sample MGYA00237882_ERZ534229 | MGnify/ENA primary metagenome ERZ534229 (study PRJEB26408, sample SAMN06266212) | sediment metagenome | isolation source: Hudson Canyon methane seep mesocosm | place: USA:Hudson...
TTATGGGTAAGTCCCTTGTCATTGTCGAGTCACCAGCAAAAGCTAAGACAATCAATAAATATCTGGGTTCCGATTATGTTGTGAAGTCCAGTGTTGGTCATATTCGCGATTTACCAACGTCGGGTGGTGGCTCAACATCTACGCCTCAACAACGTGCTAAGCAAGCTGCTGCAACGCGTAAAATGAAACCCGAAGAAAAAGCCGCGCATAGGGTTCGTAAATCCAAAGAACAACTAATCGCCCGAATGGGTATAAATCCCGATAAGAACTGGGATGCACGCTATGAGATACTCCCGGGTAAAGAAAAAGTAGTTGCAGAATTACAGAAATTGGCTGAAAACGCAGACCATATATATCTTGCAACGGATTTGGATAGAGAAGGGGAGGCGATTGCTTGGCATCTGAAGGAAGCAATAGGAGGCGATGATAGTCGGTATCGGCGAGTCGTTTTTAATGAGATTACTGAAAAAGCGATCACAGCCGCTTTTGAAACACCCTCTGAATTAGACCAAGCCCGAGTTGACGCCCAACAAACCCGACGTTTTTTAGATAGAGTCGTTGGCTTTATGGTTTCTCCATTATTATGGGCAAAAGTTGCTCGTGGTTTGTCTGCAGGACGAGTGCAATCAGTTGCAGTGCGTTTGATTGTTGAGAGAGAAAAAGAAATACGAGCATTCATTCCAGAAGAATATTGGGAAATGTTTGCAAACCTAAAAGGTGCTGAAAAATCGGCAACACGATTCCAAGTTAATCGATTCAATAGCAAGAGCTTCAGACCTACAAGCGAAGAGCAGATTAAAGGTCATATATCAGTACTTGAAAAATCGGTGTATAAGGTATCAAAGCGTGAAGATAAGCCCACGACCTCGAAACCAAGTGCGCCATTTATTACATCAACGCTTCAGCAAGCTGCCAGTACTCGGCTTGGTTTTAGTGTTAAGAAAACCATGATGTTGGCTCAGCGACTATATGAGGCGGGTTACATTACTTACATGAGAACCGATTCTACCAATTTAAGTGCTGATGCGGTCAATGCATGTCGTGAATATATTGATAGTAGTTTTGGTAGTAGCTATATCCCAGCTGAGCCGAGAAAGTATAGTAGTAAAGAGGGGGCTCAAGAGGCGCATGAGGCTATCAGGCCATCCAATGTTCGTACCCTTACCACTGGTATAAAAAATCTCGAAAAAGATGCAGAGCGTCTTTATAGCGTTATATGGGCTAATTTTGTTGCTTGCCAAATGACTGACGCTAAATTCTTAAGTTCCTCTATTGAAGTAACTGCGGGTGATTTTCAATTACGTACTCGTGGTCGAGTGATGAAATTTGATGGTTTCTTAAAAGTTATTCCTATCAGTAGTAAAAAAGATGAAGACGTATTATTGCCTGACTTAAAAGTAGGTGATAATTTATCATTGTCCACTCTGGATCCTAAGCAACATTTCACCAAACCGTCTGCTCGTTTCTCTGAAGCGGCATTAGTTAAAGAGCTCGAAAAACGGGGTATTGGCAGACCTTCGACCTATGCAGCTATTATCTCGACTATTCAAGACAGAGGATATGTTCGACTTGACAGTAAACGTTTTTATTCCGAAAAAATGGGAGACATTGTCACTGACCGTTTAGTGGAATCGTTCGACGACCTAATGGATTTTGGTTTTACTGCACAAATGGAAGCGCAGCTGGATGAAGTGGCTGAGAATAAACAAAATTGGAAAAAAGTCTTAGATCAATTTTATAAAGACTTTACGGCTCAGTTGGATATCGCCCAATCAACCAATGATGGTATGCGAGAGAACGCACCAACAGAGACGGATATCGAATGTCCCACATGCAGTAGGTCTATGCAAGTTAGAACTGCCAGTACCGGTGTTTTTTTAGGCTGTTCAGGGTATGCGTTGCCTCCAAAAGAGCGTTGTAAATCAACCATCAATCTTATTCGAGGTGATGAAGTTGCTAATGTAGATGACGATGAAGGAGAATCTAAATTATTACTTCAAAAGCGTCGTTGTGGTATTTGCTCAACATCAATGGATAGCTATTTAATTGATGAACAAAGAAAATTACATGTTTGTGGGAATAACCCTGATTGTTCTGGTTTTGAAGTGGAGTCAGGGGAGTTTAAGATTAAAGGCTATGATGGGCCCGTCTTGGAATGCGACAAATGTAGTGCTGAAATGCAGCTTTTAACGGGTCGGTTTGGTAAGTATTTTGGTTGTACCAGTGAATCTCGCAAGAATACCCGGAAATTATTAAGAAGTGGGGAAGCTGCGCCGCCCAAGATGGACCCCGTTCCGATGCCTGAGTTGGTGTGTGACAAAGTAGAAGATACCTATATTTTGCGAGATGGTGCTGCTGGTATGTTCTTAGCGGCCAGTAAATTTCCTAAAAACAGAGAAACGCGTGCGCCTCTTATTACGGAGTTGCTTCCTCACAAAGAGGAAATTGATCCTAAATATGACTTTTTGTTTTCGGCGCCTGTCAAAGACGGTAAGGGCAACCCTGCTATTGTGCGCTTTAGTCGTAAAACTAAAGAGCAATATGTCATGACTGAGAAAGAAGGCAAGGCAACGGGCTGGTCTGCACATTTTGCAGATGGGAAGTGGACTGAAACTCAACCTAAGCCAAAAAAGGCAGCGGCTAAAAGCAAAAAAGTAAAGGCTAAATAAAAATAGGTGATTAGGCCTGTTTTTTATTTTACTATGTTTTAAGTGCTTGAACGGAAAATTGGCCCTAGTGAGGTTTGCCTAGGTGCTAAAGTTGTATGCTTGGGGGAACTGAGTGGTATGACTTTTCGTTCCGGCATTACTTATGTCTGAGTCTTTCCAAAAGACTTGAGGTATCCCAACGATTACCTCCCATACTCTGAACATCGGAGTAAAATTGGTCAATCAGAGCTGTCGTCGGTAGTTTTGCTCTTATTTTTCGACCTTCTGATAGGCAAATATCCAAGTCTTTACGCATTAAATTGACAGCAAAACCATGATTATATTCTCCTTTTATCATCGTCTCGGAGCGATTTTCCATTTGCCATGATTGTGCGGCGCCTTTGGAGATAACGTCAATAACCTGTTGGCAGTCTAGCCCAGCTTGTTCTGCAAAATGAATCGCTTCAGCTAGACCTTGTACGACACCTGCGACAGCGATTTGGTTAGCCATTTTTGTCAATTGACCTGCACCATTTTCACCCATTAACGTTACAGCTTTTGAGTAATGTTTCATGGCAACTTTGGCTGCTTCAAAAATATCGGGTTCACCGCCACACATTGTGGTCAATGTGCCGTTAATTGCACCTTGCTCGCCACCTGATACTGGTGCATCGATAAACTTAAGTTGTTTTGTGCTTGCAGTAATTGCAATTTCTTTAGCGATGCTTGCAGAGGCAGTCGTGTGATCTATTAAATATGTGCCTGCTTGGCATCGGTTAATCAAGCCATTTTCTGATAAGTAAATTTCACGTAAATCCTGATCATTACCTATGCATGTTATTACGATATCGACTTCGCCTGGAATGCTAGACAGGTCTTTAAGTGCCATTCCCTTATAAGTATTAAGCCATTGCCGGGCTTTTGATGGGGTTCTATTGTAGACATAGGTCGTAACATGCTTAGATAAATGTCCAGCCATGTGGTAGCCCATCACACCTAATCCGATAAAGAGTACTGAATGATTCATTTATTTGTTCCTGAACGTTAGGCTTCTGAAATGATGGGTAGCGTTAGTGTGAAAGTTGTACCGATATCTATCTTGCTTTTTACTGCTATCATACCTTTGTGTTTCGTTATGACTAGTTGAACAAAATTAAGGCCTAAACCTGCACCTTTTTCACCTTGTACTTCTGATCGTTTTTGGCGTTGAAAACGATTGAAAATATAAGGTAACTCTTCTGTTGAGATGCCATAACCTTGATCTTTCATTATAAGCTTCACTTGGTTTAACCCAGCTTCAAGTGAAATATCTATTAAGGTATTATTTGGGCTGTATTTTATCGCATTAGATAATAGGTTAGTGAAAGCTCTTTCCATCAGCTCTGCATTGCCCATTATCCAAACGGGTTCGTCATCACTAAACGAAATAACAATGTCTTTTGAACTGGCTATTGGAGATAGAGAGTCGATGCTGTTTTCTAAGGTATTTAAAAGATCAAATTCATAAAAATTCTGTTCTGCAGTTTGTTCGGCTCTAGTAATTTGTAGAAATTGGTCGGATATATTCAAGCTTCTTTTTGCGTGGTTTTCTATATCTTCAATGAGCTTAGTTTGCCACTCAATACGACCAGTTTTAATGCCATCAAGTAAGGCTAATTGTGACACCAGAGGTGAGCGCACATCATGTGAAAGAAAGTCGATTAATTGGTTTTTTTCCCGCTGTTGTTCTTTTATATGCGTTACTTCTGATAAGGTAACCATTAAACCTGCATCACTTTGTTTATCCATTAGAAAGGGCGTGATATGGACAAGAATATCACTATTTCCAATTTTTATTTCATCGTTGCTATGCATATCTATTGTGAGAGCAGCGCCTAAATTGAGAATTAATTGCGGGTTGCTAGTCTCATCAAATAATGAATATATAGGTTTTGAAATAAGAGGTTCACCTTCGTAGGAAAACCATTTTTGTGCATGACTATTACAGAATACAATCGTGCCGATTGAATCAGTCACAAGTATGGCGTTCGGCATCTCTTCAAAGCCTTTGGATATGAATGTTTTCATGTCCTGCATTGATTGGATTGCCTCTCTAACTTGTGCTATTCGGCTAGCAATTTTCTCATAGTAATATTTTTGCTTTTGCGTGTTAGGGGCAACCAAACAAAGTTTATTGAGGTATTCTTGAATCACTTTAAGGTTAGTTGAGGGCTCCCATGAGAAACCTAGTTGGTAATTATCAGTTTCTGTTCCATTTTTTTGTTTTAAGCTAATCCAGCTGGTATTTCCCTCATGAAACCACTTGTCACGTGACTTTAATTTCTGATAACTAAGTGTTGTATGATCGTCTTGTTGAACTATTTTTTTGTTTTTTATGAAAACAAAGTTCTTTGGCTTTAGGAGTGTTTTTAAGGATACAAATATACCTTCAGTAGATTGCTGGTTTATTTGTCTAAAATTGATTGCAGGTTCTTTATCAAGGCGCTCTAGCTCTGTATTTAAGAAGCTGTTCATATGTCTCATTTTTTGCCAGCTCCAAAAGGGGTAAGCTAACAATATTCCAATGATACTATTTATGGGAGGGAACCACGTTTTATCCAATCTCATTAATGCATAGCTGAATAAAATAATGGATATCACAAGCAGTACCGTGAAGGGCATAACATGCGTTGGTTTTAGGCGAGGGAAGACTAAAATGGGTATCATGATAAATGCAAACGTTAATAAATATGCCCAGATTGAAGTGACGGGTTTGATCGCAGTATTCGTCATGAGAGCTGAAAATGCATTTGCATGTAGCTCAACGCCAGACATAGGTGTTCCAGCTCGAGATACTGGTGTTGGAATAATGTCACCGAGTCCGGCAGCTGTTGCACCAATTAGAACGGTTTTATTACGAAAAACGTCAGCAGGGACCTGATCAAGCATTACTTCTAGGTAGCTATAAGTTGGAAATGTGCCACCTGGGCCTGCATATGGAATTAATCGATATTGTGTATTGACTGACATGTAGGGTGCGTAGTCGAGTGTTTCTACCATGCGTAAATATTGGATCATAGGATTTATCTCACTAGCCATGGCCATTGAAATACTGGGCCAATGAGCATCACCTACGCCAGAATTTAAATATAAACCACGGGCAAGTCCATCTTGATCAAGGTCTACGTGGACATGCCCCAAGCCTTTTGCGGCTTCAACTAGAGATGGGATCGGTAATATTTCTACTAGGGTGCCCCCATATGTTAAGGGCTGAAGATGTAATGGCAAAACAACATTGCCATTATTTTTAATGGCTCTAGCTAGTATGTCATCATCATTTGGGTGATTGGCACTTCTTTCAGAGAATAAGATATCTAAAGCTATTAACTCGGCATTGTATTTGGTTAGTTTGTCAATTAACTGAGCGTGTATTGCTCTTCGCCATGGCCATTGACCGATACTGTTTAAACTTTTTTCATCTATGGCAATGATGACGGTGTTTTCATCTATGGTAGCAGGTGAAATATTAATGGCTGTGTCATACGCCAATAAATCGATACGCTTGGCTGCTTGAGAGTAAACGAGTAAGGCGCTAATGAGCAATAAAGTGAATGTTAATAGGTACTGCTCATATGGTCTCGGATCATTTATATTTGAAGGCATATTTGTTGTTTCGTTTTTCGATTATTATTTTGCTTGTGGGATAAACAAGGTTTTAGATGGGCCGAATTCTGAAACAAATAAATCGCTCCCCATTGCTTTTACTCTTGCGTAATACTTCTTTCCCACTTTTAGTTTCAAGTGAGCCCTGGTTTTGACAAGCGTTTGTTCTTTAATGATATTTTTAAAATCATTCGTAGTTGCTATTTGCAACATATATGCATCCGCATTCTTGATTTTATTCCAAAATAAGCCCACTTGACTTTCTATATAATTAACACTCAATATTTTTACAGGTGATAAAACGCCTCGAAGCGCAAATGAACGAATTGCGCTCGCGCTTTGTACGCTATTTTCTGCCATTGTTTGTACACGCCAATAATAAGTTCCTGGCGATAAATTCGTATCTACTTGAGACGTTACAGTCTTGTCAAAAGAGTTAGCGCCAATGACGGTGGTGAAGCTAGCATCCTTAGCAATTTCAAGTTTACTCAATATACTTTTATCTTGAAGTTGCCATAAAAATACGGGTTTAGGTGTATCAAGAATGCTGTCAGTCTCAGGTGAAAGTAATTTCGCTATTTCAGAAGCGATATCAACTGAAACCTTTGTTACAGAATCAGGTCCTTCAAAACCATTTTTATCTATGGAGCGCATGGCAAGATCGTACTCTCCGTTTTGGATGTTTTCCAAAAGTACTTCTGGTTTTGTTGATTTATTTGTTTTGATTAGTTTGTCATTGTCTTGTTTGTCTGTGATTTGAAGTTTGTATTGTGCTATGTTTTTTTGTTGTTCCCAGCTGAGCTTAGCGGGAAGGTCGGTTACGGTCTTGCTTGCAAACTGTGGTTTGGGGGCGGGTGGCAATTTAGATCGTTCAATATTCGAGCTGTTCTGTTTGATTATAGCGCCTTCGCCTGCATTAACTAATATTGTTCCGTGCTTTCCACGGAAGTCTACAGAGCCTTCGACGACTTCTACTTTGGTTTGGTTTTCCGAACTCTCCATTCTGAATTTAGTACCTCTAACGGCGGCTACGGCTGAAGGTGTTGTTATTTCGTAGCGAGAGCCTTTTACTAAGGGTGTCACCTCGGTTGATAATGTGCCTCTTTTAAGGCGGAGCCTTGTATCGACCATTCCGGTTTTCCCAAAGTGGGAAAGTTTGTTGAAAATTAAATTAGATTGCTCTTCGAGCCTAACAGTGGAACCATCTGCAAACTCAATGACTACATTACCTTCGCGTGTTGATATTTCATCACCAACTCGTACCATCATGAAGTTTTTAAGTACTTTGAAACGGGTATTGTTTGCGCGCTTTATTTGGGCGCTTCCGCTTATAGACAGTACCTTTGCTGGTTTTGGTTGATGCTTCAGCCAATGCATAGGTATACGAATAATGGAACCTGGCGCTAGGTTTGCCACCTGTTCAACTTTATTGTGCCTAAGCAGGTCTGTCCAAGTATGTTTTCTGTCAAGTAAGCCCTGGCTGATCTTGAGTAAATTGTCTCCTGGCCGTAATGTATAGTACCAATCTTCAGTTGGCGGCTCAGTCGCAAATGTACTAGATATGGGTGTCATCAGTAACAAAAAGAATGCTACAAGCATCCTGATTCGATAAGAAGTGTTGATACTACTGACTGCGTTCATAAATGACTCTGACTTAGGTTAAATTTATTCACTAACTCGTTCAAGTCTATAACCATGCTGATAAATAGTTTTTACCCTGAAACCATTTTCAGGTTTGATATTTAATTTGCGTCTTAAACGACTCACATGGGTATCAACTGTCCGAGTATTGATGTCACTAGAGATGCCCCAAACACGCTCTAATAAAAAATCTCTCGATAAAAGGCGGCCAATATTTTGAAACATAAAAACAGCTAAATCAAAATCCTTATCGGTTAAGGATACCTCCTCACCTGATGAGATAATGCTTCTTTTCCCTATATGGATAATATAAGGACCAATTTCTAGCGCTTCTTGTTCGTCGACATCATTGCCAATTCTACGGCTAAGCGCATTTAATCTTGCTGTTAATTCAGCAGGCCGAGCCGGTTTGACCAAATAATCATCCGCGCCGGCATCAAGTGCTGTGACGATATCTTCTTCGCCATCTCTGCTGGTTAAAAATATGACGGGTATTCGCCAGCTTAATTCTGAACGTATCGTTTTCAATACCTCAGTGCCTTCCATATCCGGTAAATGCCAATCTAATATCAGTAGATCGTAACTATTATGTAAAACCGCATAGATAAAGGATTTACCCGTATGGAAGTATTCGCATGCATGTTGATTTTCGATCAAAGCAGCGCTTAAATTTTTCGCTTGATCGACTTCATCTTCTAGTAACGCAATTTTCATCAAATTCCCCAAAATAAATTTAGTGATTTATTTTTATAGTATTCTTTCAGTCTAGATGATAATTGAGAATTTTCTTTATAAGTTCTTCCATCCTACCGAGATAAATATTTGATACAGCAAGAATTTTGTGATCGTTTGTATGGCTTTTGTACATGTTTAGGTTTATACGTTTAGTTAATAATTTTTATAATAATTAAGATCATAGAATTACCTCGCTTTATTTGTAAAGAAACAGTAATATTTTTAGCCTGTAACACATACTATTAGCTTGCATCTATACCTAATAGTTGTATCCAACTCTTGCTCGTCAGGTTAGCGTAAATGAGTCAATTTTTTCAGATACACCCAGATAACCCCCAAGTTAGGCTTATTAAACAAGCCGTTGAAATTATAGAGCAAGGGGGAGTGATTGCGTATCCTACCGATTCTGCTTATGCAATTGGTTGTCATCTAGGTGATAAAAAAGCTATTGATAGAATCAGGAGAATTCGTAAATTAGATGATAAACATAATTTTACGCTAATGTGTCGTGACCTCTCAGATATTTCAACGTATGCGAAAATTGATAATCAACAATACAGGCAAGTGAAAGCGCATACGCCGGGGCCTTATACGTTTATTCTTGATGCAACATCTGAAGTACCTCGTCGATTAATGCACCCTAAGAGGCGACAGATAGGTATTCGAATTCCAGATAATAAAGTTGCATTGGCGATTTTAGAAGGCTTGTCTCAACCTATAATGAGTACAACTCTGATCTTGCCTGGAGAAGATGTTCCAATGACGGACCCTTATGAAATACGCTCTTCACTGGAGAGTCATGTTGATCTGGTCATTGACGGTGGTTTTTGTGGTTTTGAAGCAACAACTATTATTGATATCTCTAACGAACAGCCTGTTCTACTTCGACAAGGCTGTGGAGATGTATCAGCATTTGACCTTTAAGCATTTATAATAAATTTAAATGAACCATCGGTCTGAGGCTCTTGGTACCCGTTTGTATGACTACTTTGGTTGGATGTTGTTTTTAGGGCTTCATACCTATGTGCGATATCATTTAATTGATTAAATTCACTTTTATCACTTATTAAAGAGTTGAATAGGTTATTACTAACACCATATGCACTCGCTATTTTTACGACATTATCTACATAGTTCAGTGTTGGCTCTTGTTGGCTTAGTTTTGAGAAAGCGTCTTTAAAGGTCGTATTGTTATTTAAGTCAATAGAGATTTTTTCTAGATCTGACTGGAGTACTGAGCCTTTTGCCTCGATTGCACCAAATATATTTTTCTCAATACTTAAGCGAGTGTTGGCGCTCATTTGATACTCAGATAGCTTATTCTTCAGAGTTTCATTTATAAGTGTCTTTTCTTGACCGATTTCATGTTTAAAATTTTCTACTTTTAAACTTTTATTATTAGGTAGGTTATAGCGATGCAATAGGGTGACATCATCGTCGGAGAGTAGTCGGTTTTTGTTTTTTTGCTCAGATGCCTCTTGTGATGTTGAGCCGCCATGCGAGTCATGTTGCTTAAGTTGTTGGGGGATCTGTAGTGCTTGTTCTGTTGATATATGTTGCATATAACCACTCTCTTTCTTTCTTCCAATAGGCAGCTACTGGCCGGTTTTTATCAAATATACTTATCAAATATACGTATTCATTCTGTTTACCAATACAGAGCAATATTGATACCAAGAGTTCTTCATAAAAATATTTAAAAGGATATTCAAAGTATCGCTAATCTAATAGTTGGAAAAGTTAATGCATGGGAGCTAGACTGTTTCATGCCGCTATAATTCTTTCAATAAGGTGTTGAGGTGAAGTTAATTTATGAGTGAAAGGCAGAAGCCCCCATTTATACCTGTTATTTTTTCGCTTGCCGCTTTAGTTGTGTCGTTATACTTACCGGGTAGTTTTAAATTGGTTCCTGTCATAGTTGCCATGTTCGTCTGGTGGGGTGTTTATCACAAAGCTACAAGTGATTTACAGCGGAAGCTAGAAGAGGCAACGGAGCTTCGAGCTGGGGAGGTGGACTCTGAATATAATCAATCCATTGCTGATCTTATGTTGAAAATTTCAGCCATTTCTTCATTAGAAACTACTGAAATTAAAAGTCGTTTGAACGAGAGCGTTGAACAGTTGGGTTGTAATTTTACGGGCATTTCAGAAAAATCTGAAATACAACATAACTTATTAGTGGGCATTGTGTCTTTAGTTCAAAATGGCTGCGCTAAAAAGCATGAGGAAGAAAAAGAGAAGTTAACAGTTAGAGCATTTGCAGGTGAGTTAATTGAGATTGTTGATAGTTATGTTCGCTTGTTGATCGAGGTCAGTGAGAAAAGTATTTTTGCAGTTCATCGTATTGAAGATATGTCAGCACACTTTGATAAAACATTCTCTTTGCTTGGACAGATTAGGGGGATAGCAGACCAAACAAACTTGCTTGCATTGAATGCTGCTATTGAAGCTGCAAGAGCAGGAGAGGCTGGAAGGGGTTTTTCTGTTGTTGCAGATGAAGTTAGAAAATTATCTCAAAATTCAAATGTACTCAATGATCAAATATTTGAAACGTCAAATACCACTAAGGTTGCGATTCAGGAAGTCAGTAAAATTGTTGGTGACATAGCCTCGTTAGATATGAATATGGCCATTAGTGCAAAATCAAAAGTTGATGATATGTTAGTAGAGCTAGAAGAAACAAATACTGAAATTGAAATAACGATGGAAAAAGTTTCTTCCGAAACGGATAGTCTTCAATCAGATGTAAATCTTGCAATTCAAGCGCTTCAATTTGCTGACGGATTAACCAACCAAATGTCGAAAACCCTTAAACGGAATGCCCACTTAACGGACGTTGCTAATTTAATACATAGTCAAGCTAGTCATTTGTCTGCCAATGATATTAGGCATAAATTAACTGAAGCGATGAAAGAATTTGATTTTGAGAGTGTAGAAAATGATCAGACTGATGAGGTTTCATTATTTTGATTGAGTTAGTCAGATTATTTGCTGAAATGATTATCAGTTGGATTTTATATTCATGAGTATGAATGTCTTAGTTGTGGATGATCACAAGTCAAATAGGGATATGGTGACGTTCTTCTTGGAGCAAGATGGCCATACTTGCTTTTATGCTGAAGATGGCGAAAAAGCGGTAGCTCAGTTTATTCGAAATCAACCTGATTTTGTATTATTGGATATTGTCATGCCTGTGATGGATGGTTTCGAAACCTGCCAAAAATTGAAAGAAGACCCTGGACTCTCGGATATCCCTGTCATTTTTATGACGGGCTTATCTGATTCTGACGACATCGTTCGTGGCTTAGGTGTTGGGGGGGTAGATTACTTAGTGAAGCCGATTAATCCCTCTGAACTGATCGCCAGAATGAGAGTTCACTTGAGCAATGCTCGGCTGACTAACAGTGCTCAAGCAGCACTTGATAGCACGGGGCAGCATTTGTTCACGTTGAACGAACTCGGTGAAATTCCGTGGGCGACACCCCAGACCTTCGCCCTGCTTGCTAAAGCTAAAATCGACGTAAATCATCCAAATAGTGTCTTTTCTCGAAGTATTTTGCAGTGGCGTGAACGAGGCGCAGATATTGGCCAGAATTTTGTGGTAAAAGAGCTTAGTTACCCTCTAAGTGTAAAGTTCTTAGGCGTGAACGCCGGAGG
>ENA-OSET01004488-OSET01004488.1-sediment-metagenome-genome-assembly--contig:-NODE-4488-length-12322-cov-9.765129_pt1 | contig 12322 bp, 9 predicted proteins | sample MGYA00237882_ERZ534229 | MGnify/ENA primary metagenome ERZ534229 (study PRJEB26408, sample SAMN06266212) | sediment metagenome | isolation source: Hudson Canyon methane seep mesocosm | place: USA:Hudson...
AACTTACGACCCTCTGATTACAAATCAGATGCTCTACCAACTGAGCTACACCGGCAATGAAAGATGAGAATTATACGTTTGCTAATCCATGTTGGCAAGTAAGAATGAGACTTTTTTTCTATTATTTGTAATTCAATTGCTTTTGCCGTGTTTAATTAGTGATGCCTGACTTTATTTCATCAATTTTATCAATTAGTTCGCTTAAGTTTTCGATTGCCACACCTTCTTCTGGCCACACTTTTTTAAATGCGTGTGAGCTTAGGAGTGAGTCTGGAAATGTTGATATATCCGTTAAATCAGAAAGTTTATTTAATTCGTAAGCGAGAAAAATAATATCATTTAGAGTGATTTCATCAGCTGAATGATTGTAACCTGTGTGAGTGATTGCAATCTGACAGATGACTGGAGAGAAATTCCAGTTATTTAATATTAGTTTACCTGCAGCAGGGTAGAGCTTGGGAATGACAATGCCTGCAACTTGAATTAGTAGTTTTGTATCTTGTTTAAGAGAGCTTATTTGATTTAGTCTTAAAACAATGGGTAAGACGCCAATATTGTGAACCATTCCAGCGAGTAAAGCTTGTTCTGGGTCTAGTTTTGTCTTTGTAATGGCGAGTGCATAGCTAATAGCTGCAACATTATTACTTTGTTGCCAAGCGTGATCGAAATAATCTTCTAATCCATGTGTTTTAGATTGTAGGAAGTTTTGAGCTATAACGAGGCTTGTAACAAGACTTTGGACTTTGGTTGAGCCTAACCTTGAAATTGCAGCTTTGACGCTCGTAACATGAATGCGTGCTCCTAATAAAGCTGAATTAGCTACTTTGATTAATCTGCCAGAAATATTAGGATCGCGCTTAACTAGGTTTGAAAAGTCTTCAATGCTACTGTTAGTATTAGCAGCAAAAGATCGGACTTCGAGTAGGAGATCAGGTGGAGTAAGAAGGCTAAGTTTATTGTCCTTAATATCCGCGGTCAGTTCAGCCAGTACGGCGTTAACTTGTTGGGTTAGCGTCATTTAAATCTTTTATTAGTTTTAAGAGATTGTTCTGACTAGGACTATACCATCTTTAAGAGAGAAAGATGGGGTGAATGATGGGGCTCGAACCCACGACAACCGGAATCACAATCTCAAGTAGGTTGAAACGATTACAGTATACCTCACTCTCCACCGATTGTATCCCCTGTAAGTGCAACTTTATTGAAGAAATCTGCACCTCTTTTGCACCTGAAATTCCTTAGATAATCTTAATGGGGGTGCAAGGGGGGTATGGGGGTTGTTTTCTTTTATGCATTAGGGCTTAATAAAATCTATAGTATTTTTATAGGTAGAAATATGTTCTCAGAAGCCATCAGATCCACTCTAAGATACTTTAATCTCCGATAGATCAGGGGGGGGGTGGCCTTAAACGGCTTTAGAGGAGCTTATGGGTCACTCAGGATCTCTGATGATGATAGCCTGAGCTATGAATACCGCCATCTCTTTATATGGTTACAGAAGCTTTGAACTGTAAAGATAGCCAGAAGGAAATAATAGTAGTCATATTCTTGCCGCAGTTAATAGCTTAACTTCTTATTCAATAGCAAACTATTGATAGATAGTAGAACGCCAACCTGTTACTGGACTTGGTTTACACACCCATGATGGACAGTCACTGTCATCATCAGGTTGGAAGCCATGTTCTATTTCCCAAATATCGAACATACCGTCGTTATCAGTATCAAGTTTAGAGTTAGACTCTGCTAGGTATTCCTGAAGGTTGGTGTAGCCATCATTATCTAAGTCACCTTGAGCATCTGATGCGTCAAGAGGGTTTAGTCCAAGACTTGTTTCAACAGAATCTGGGATGCCATCACCATCATTATCATTTGTACAAGCGTTTCCAATGCCATCACTGTTTGTGTCTAGTTGGTCTGGGTTAGAAGCTGTAGGGCAGTTATCTGTGTTGTCTCTAATACCGTCACTGTCAGTATCTATCAGGAGAGGATTTGTTCCGTTGTTGATTTCATCTATGTCAGAAACTGTGTCACCGTCATCATCTATATCACAAGCATTCCCTTCACCGTCTACATTTGTATCTAGCTGGTCTGGATTTGCATCATTAGGGCAGTTATCTATACTGTCTGGGATGGTGTCGTTATCACTATCGGGTTCTGGGAATTTTAAGACATAAGGTATTGGGTACAGGTCAGAACCAAAACTTCCCCAGCAGACTATTTCGTTACCATCAAGAGCACAAGCACTCGTTCCAACACCTGTAAATAACTTTGTTGGGTTGGTTAGAGTAGGCACTGCTGATATATCTATTCCTGTTCCTTGTCCTCCCCAGCAAACAACACCTGTATCATCAAGTGCACAGGAAAAGGTTGTACCTACAGATATTTGAGTTGGGTTTATGAGGCTAGGAACTACCGTTTGTGCATAGGTGCTAGAGCCCCAACAAACAACACCTTCAATGCTGCTCTTATCAAGAACACAACTGTGATGCCATTCAGATGAAAGTTGCGTCGGGTTAGTGAGTACAGGTACATTCGTTTGCCCCAAACTATTCCTTCCCCAGCATACAACCCCTGAATCATCTAAAGCACAAGTATGCTTTAAGCCTAGCTGTAATTGCGTCGGGTTGGATAGGGCGGGGACATTAAGCTGTCCATCACTATTATTTCCCCAACACACTACCCCCCTATCATCTATTGCACAGCTATGCCTATCTCCTGTAGCTATTTGTGTGGGATTGAGAAGTGTTGGGACATTACCTTGCCCGTATGCATTGCTCCCCCAGCAAACCATTCCATTATCATCTAAAGCGCAAGTATGATATTCAGCAGCAACTATTTGTGTGGGGCTGCTAAGGCTTGGAATTGATGTGCCACCATAAATGTTATCTCCCCAGCATAGAACCACCTTTGAGTCAGTCAGTCCACATAGATGCGTACTACTTACTTCAAGTTGAGTAAAGTTTGAGCGTGGAATGTTAGGAACATCTGTTTGACCATAAGCATTATAGCCCCAACACTTGACTCCATCGGCATCTAATGCACAGCTATGCCCTGTTCCTACCGAAATCTGAACAGGCTGATTTAAAATAGGCACATCGAGCCTTCCATCACTATTGGTTCCCCAACAATTGATGCCATCATCATCTAGAGCACAAGTATGAACGTAGCCAGCAGAGACTTGGGCTGGATTATTTAAAATGGGAACAGATGTCTGACCATAAGGGTTGTTACCCCAGCACTTGACGCCATCAATATCTACAGCGCAGGTATATTCAACACCTGCTGAAACTTGAACTGGATTATTTAAAGCGGGAACATCTGTTTGACCATAAGCATTATAGCCCCAACATTTGACGCCATCAGCATCTAATGCACAGCTATGCCTATCCCCTAATGAAATATTAACGGGATTGTTTAAAGAGGGAACATTAAGCCTCCCATCTTGACTGTTTCCCCAACACTTAACACCATCATTATCAAGTGCACAGTTATGACCTGCACCTGCTGAAATTTGAACTGGATTGCTCAAAGAAGGAACGTTTGTCTGACCATAGCCATTCCACCCCCAGCATTTGACACCATCAGCATCCAGTGCACATGTATGTGCCATTCCCGTAGAAACTTGTACAGGCTTATTTAAGACAGGGACAGATATCTGGCCGTTGGTATTTTCTCCCCAGCATTTAACACTCTCAATATCGAGGGCACAAGAATGCGTGCCATAAACAGAAACATGAAAGGAGTTCTGAGCTAACGCAACTTGATTCCAAAAAATCAACAGTAGCGCAATAAAAATTTTTACAGTAGTAATTAGTAGGCTCTGCTTGATATGTTTGTCTTCCATATAATTAATATACATAATTTTCAGGCAAAAAACAGTGTTCACAATAAGCTCCTTATAAAATCTTGCTTAACATTTCTCCTGCAGATAGGATGATTTGATAAGGCTAACGAAAAAATGTCACAACAGTGCTTATTTTAGTGCTCACGAATTGCACACGAAAACAACAAAAGGAAAACACCCTATTTGTTTATAGAGCTATTGATAAATAATTGAACGCCAACCAGTCACTGGACTTGGCTTGCATACCCATGATGGACAATCACTGTCATCATCTGGTTGGAAGCCATTCTCTATTTCCCATAAGTCAAACATTCCATCATTATCTGTATCGAGTTTGGGGTTAGATTCAGCTAGGTATTCTTGTAGGTTGGTGTAGCCATCATTATCAATGTCACCAGAGGCATCTGATGCATCAAGGGGATCTAAGCCAAGAGTTATTTCTTGAAGATCGGGAATACCGTCGTTGTCATCATCTAGATCTGCATTATCACCAATATCATCGTTATCTGTATCAATACTTTCTGTTACATCTAGTGGAAAGGCATCTAGGTTATCAGTGATGCCATCACTATCTGTATCATCTAATAATGGGTTTGTGCCGTTAGAAATTTCGGTACTATCTGAAATAGTGTCCCCATCATCATCTAAGTCACAAGGATTACCTAGGCCATCATTATCAGTATCTGTTTGGTCAATATCAGCATCATTCGGGCAATTATCTAAATCGTCGTTATATCCGTCCGAATCGGTATCATAGTTTTGTAATACATCTACCCTTGTTAGTGAAAATTGGCCAGGGCAACCGTAATCATCAAATTGGCCAGAAATAGTTGTTCCTTGAATTGATGCTTGAACATAAACACCACCAATCGTCCACCCATATGTATAAGAGTTATTAAACTGGAAAGCCCCACCGTCTTTTATACCTATTGCTTCGCTGTAATTGCTCTCTATGACTTGTTCGAAGAAAACTATTTCACCATCAGGTGAGAGCATTGCTTGTGCCTGTCCATTGTATGTGAGACCGTAACAGCTATTGGATGAAGTTGTACTAAATGTTCCTTTGTAATAGCCAGATTGACTAGCATATGGACCAGAAAAGCTCTTTTTATTACCAGAGAAGTGCCCGCTACCATATGGCCCGCTAAAGCTTCCTGATACTAATGAATGGTCAATTATTCCTGAGATTGATGTGCCAAAGCCATCAATGTTATTGTTTGAAAAGTTGCCTGTTACTGAATTTACAGAAATGTTTTCTTTTGAAAACCCATAATCATCATATGAGTCATAACCAAAGATGACAGCTGTATTATCATTCTTTACATAAAGTGAGAAGAATCCATAATCATTTGTACCAGTAAACCCACCCAAGTACATTCCAGAATATGACCCAGCAAGAGCCATAGAACTAAAGACAAAAATAGGGAGAGATAAATAATAGAATGAATATTTTTTCATTTCAAGACCAATTTATAAGAGTATTTTTTGATAAAAAATAGAAACATTTGTATTCCTAAGTAATGGGATATTATGGTCATCGCCTGTTTTCCTACCTAGAATATAACAAATCGTCAGGGTCTATAAATGGGCCTGTATCCAATAAAACTTGATGAGCATCATCAAGCTCTTCTATGTTTTCAGCATAGTGTTCAGGTGCTGATTGATATAAAGACATAGCAGAATTATCATTTACAATACTTATCGGTTTTGACATTAATTCCAATTCAGTTATCTCTGGAATGGGTAGGTAATCACCAGTATCTTGTTCTATTTGGTTAATGGCTTGATCTATTAATATTTCAGCATCAGGATCTATAAATTCACCAGTATCCATAGCCTCTTCATTGGTAGTATTGCCATCGTAACCATTCTCTAACTCGTCTTCAGAGATAATAGGACCAATATTGACTTCACTCTCAAAATCGTTTTCTTGAGAAGTTAGTTCGAAGTTTAATCGATTAAATTTTGTTTGTTCTGTAGCAGTGACCACTTCTTGTTTTAAGCTATTATCACTAATACCTTCTATCGGTAAATCTACACTTCTAGATGGAATAATATTTTCGCTTTGGTGATGCGCATTATGTATAAAGTGTTCTTCATTAACATCTCTATCATTTAAATAAATAGCTATTGAACATATTATTGTAATGAAAGAAAATATTTTCATAGGCATACGATTATATCAACTCAGTAAATGGAACTTAGTTACTAAGAGAATCCACTCGGTATGCATAACAAAAGCCATTGTGCTTTTTCAAATCATTGATATAAAAAATAGCACGATGTCCAGTCACTTCAGATTTTTGGGCAATATCTAGCTTTCTATAAGCAATATCTTTGCTGTTGTACACGCCACTACAGCTAAAAGTAACCCATTTACTTGGACAATTCATTGGTGTACTAGATTGTGTCGCTATAGTTTTATCTATAAGAGCCATGCAGCCACCATATGTATTGCCATCAGAAACTAATGTTTGAGTAACATGTGCAACTATAGTCGCCTTTTGTGCAAATGCATTAGGTGCCGCCATGATAATTCCTAGAAGAATCATATAAGTCGTTGTCTTTTTCATTGTTTTTCCTTGTTTAAAATAATTAAGATTATTGATAGATAGTAGAACGCCAACCATTTAGCTTGCTTGGTGTACACATCCATGAGGGACAATCACTGTCATCATCAGGTTGGAAGCCATGTTCTATTTCCCAAATATCGAACATACCGTCGTTATCAGTATCAAGTTTAGAGTTAGACTCAGCTAGGTATTCTTGTAGGTTGGTGTAGCCATCATTGTCTATATCACCAGAGGAGTCAGCAATCAGTGAGTTAGTGCCATTCGAAAGCTCCCAATCATCTGATAGGCCATCATTATCATCGTCAGAGTCACATTTATTGCCCATATCATCATCATCGGTATTACTTTGATTAATATTGACAATCAGTGGGCAATTATCTGTATTATCTAGGATTCCATCATTGTCATCATCAAGATCAGCATTGTTTCCAACCCCATCATTATCTGAATCTACCGTTTCTGTTGGGTCTAGTGAAAACCTATCTAGTTCATCATTAGTACCATCGTTGTCATCATCATAATCTAGCAAGTTGATTAAAGTATCTCCATCAGAATCTATTTCTATTGAGATATAATACTCACGGTCATCAATCATTCTTGCACCATCTTTACGCGTAACTTTAAGAAAATAATCCGATGGTAGAGAATTATGTAGACTTATATTTATTGGTGCTAATGCATCAGAGGTAATATCTTTTGAAACAATAATGTTGCCAGCATCGTTTGTCAAAGTCACTTTTATAACTCCACCATCATAGGCACTGAAAATAGGACTTATATCAAATGATGCATTACCACCAGATAAAGTTGTGAAAGGATAGCAATCGATATCTTCATATACATGTATTAATCCATATTGGTGGCTTTCATTAGATATGTTTTTAGCTATAGAGCAGTCATCATTTTTCTCTAACTCATAGCTATATCCAACAGGATATTTTGGCTTAAGAAAATAATCTTTATCAAATACCTTTAAGTAAGCTGGACCAAAATAAGCAAATTCATCGTAGTATTTTTGAACAACTAAGCTGTAACTATTTCCTTCATATGCAAAAAATGAAACAGAATTAGAATAATCAGATCCTGCCGGCCTTGTTGTCAGTATTTCTCCACTATCATTAATAATGCTTAACCCAATAGCTCCTCCATCATATTGTTCTACAATTGGGCCTACTGTATATTCAATAACACCCGTATATGTACTTGTTATAGTATAAATATCAATATCATTATTGCTTGATAATTGCCCCGTGATTACTTGCTCTGCTCTTTTAATATTTGAAGTCAAGATTGAGTCATTACTTTCTTTTTCCCGAGAACTTAAGTTTTCTTGATTAACATCTATTGATGTGCTCAAAAAGTAATCTTTGTTCATTAGTTTGGTATTTTCATATTGTGAAATTTTGACAAAATAGGTGCCCTTGTCTACCTTTGCTTTTAACTCTTTATAACCTATATCACTTGAGACTTTTATCGCAGAGTACATAATGCCTTGACTGTTAAGAAATTGTGCGTATATAGCACCGCCGTCATACTTTTCATCTTCTGGCTCCACTTTAACTATTAAAATACTCTCCTTTTCTACATCGATACTAAACCAATCAATATCTGCTGCTGAAGCAACATTGCCGGAAATATTAGCGGAAGAGCTTACACTTGGCAGTGAGGATGCCGATAATTGCGTATCGTTGGGTTCAATTTCTCTTAGCATTGTTGTATCGATAGAAGCTGAAAAAATATAGTCTTTACTAAATGTTTTATAATTATCTCTTTTTTCTACCAGTATGTAGTACGTACTAGAAATAACCGATGCTCTTAATATTTTTTCTGTAGAGTCACTACCTAAAACTAATGAGCCCAGTACGTTTTGATTCGAATTCAGAACACTAACCTTTATGCTACCACCATCATAGTTGGCATTCTCAGGACGAATCAAAACTTCAACTACTCCTGAGTCGTTACTTGTGAACTTGTAATAGTCTTTATCATCCGTGGAGTACAGTTGGCCAGAGTATTCTGCTCCTCCCAACAGGATCAGTGTTGATGTCACTAGTGTGTCATTAGGCTCCACTTCTTGTGCTGATAGCACATAGTGTGATTGGATTAACATAAAAATAATTAAGAATAGCCTTGGAGGCATAGGTAACATCCGTTTAGATACTAAAAAAACAATACTATATTTTGAAGCGATTGCATACCCATCTTTAGGTGGGGGGCTATATGCAGTTAGATGTTAATAATAAAGCGATAAAACTAGATATAATTAAAGAGGCTGAGTACTGATATAAGAATAAGTGTATTAATGGACGCTCTATTTTGGACATAGAATCGGGTGCCTGTGCAGGTTGATTTTAAAAACAACTAAGCATACATTCTCATTGAGGACTGCTGTCCTATGTTGGCAATGGGGTACTATAAGGGTAATAAAATATAACTAAACTGCTAGGGTCTAAATCGCAATAACAACAGTAAAGTAAGCTGAGATTTATATTGCAATCAATTATGTACGATATTTTTTAGAGTTAAACGCACCTATAAATAACCTTAATGATATTATTGCCAACCATGTAAAACTTTCCAAAACTCCTAAAAGACTCTTAGGACATATGGAAACTTTATTTCTTATAATCGACAGCACTCAGCATCTTGGATATGTCAGATTCTTGAACATCAAATATTCCCACTAATTCTTTTTGCTTCATAGGCTGCCCTATGGACTTAGCATGCTCTAGTAGCTCAGCCATATCTCTAGCCTTTTCAAGTCGCTCTTCCGAAACAGGTCTCCCCATCTTGGTGTTGGTATAATTGCTCCACTTAACCATTAGCGACTCATCTAGTAGATAATGATGGATAGACTTGTCATCAACGTATGTGTCTAGAACATGTTGAGCTTGTATTTTATCTGAGACTAGAAAATAACATATTTCATGTGAGTCTCTATTTCGTATACTTGTTCGCCCACACATTTGAACTATCATATCTAACTCAGTCTGAAGCGTATATGCCTTACCTAACTTTGTAAGGCTGTATTTTTCTGCCATTAACTGCAGCGATTGATTTGTAAATTTATCAGGCTTGGATGAGTAGATTGCACAGCATATATGTCTATCCTGATAATCATTTATCCCCTTTACGTTAGGTGGCAGTAACTGAATATTATCTCGCCCTCTAATTTTCTCTACTACCGTTTGTTTTCCCCAATTGTTTGGAGCAATCAGGGAGGGAGTTTCCCCAATAAACTTCAAAGCATTATCAGTCATATCGTTTAAGCATGAGTTCATTTTTGTAGTGATGATATTGTATGTTTTATTTGAGGCTTTACTCCTAGAGAAGGGCTTGTCTAGCAGAGGGTAAACTCTAATATTTCCCAGTTTCCCCTTTACTTTATTATCGTCAATTCGTGTGTTTAGCTCTTTACAGTCATCTAGGTTAAACCTCCAAATATCATGTAATACAACATAATCAAGAGTCTCCCTTATAGTTGCAGCAAGTAAATATACTGACTGAACATGTCTCATGATTGAGTTAAGGTTTTCTTTTAAGTCGTAGCCATAAAAAACCCATTGATTATCTAGCCCACTCCTTTCAAGTCGAACTGTTCCTCTAGGTATCAGTTTAAGCAACTTAGTTACTTCATCAATAAAAAGCCCGTTATCTACCGTGTCATCATATTCTGTCCTGTCGTCAATTGTGGGAATGCTATCTTCTACCGTTACAATTCCGACTAATCTTTTATATGACTTCCCTGAGAAGGAATGACGATATGATGAAAATAAATTAGGAAGCTCATCTATTATCAATGTTATATCTTTACTTAGCACATCAATGGCTTCTGAAATGATACTTGCCGGTACTCGCTCTATACCTTCTATTGTGCAAACAATAATTGCTTCAATATCATCCGAATTGAGAATTAGTTCTCTTAGCCTCTCTTGTACTGTTGAGCAATATCCAATCTCCTCACCATTAACAATATGTATGGGAGTGTTATTTCTATCACTGTATTCGTTTGTAGATATTGCCTTATCAATATCGTTCTTCACTTGGTAAGATAAAGCCTTTGTTGGGGCACAATAAATTATTACCCCATCATGCTCTATAATCTTTCTTATTAAATGATAGGTTTTACCAGAGCCAACAGGTTGTTCCACCAGTTTAATAGTATCGGTCATTACTTCTCTCCTATTTGAAACGACTGATAACTATTAAACTAAATAACTTAAACCTCTATATGTTGATGTCAGGGCTATCTAACGATGAATTGTGGCGAGAATTAGGCACAAAGGAATTGAACTAACTTTTATAGCCAAGCCCTCAGCTCTTAAATGGGTGAGATTGTCCTAACCATAACCAGCAAAACTATTATTAATAGCCTTAGTCTTTATCTCTTCATTATCATGGGTGTAACGTAAGGTGGTTGATATGTCTCTATGACCTGCTAGGGATTGAATTGTCTTTAGGTCTTCACCATTTTCATGGAGGGTGGAGCAGAACGTATGACGTAGGCTGTGAAATACAATCTTCTCATTGTATCTATCATCATATTCTTGAATACCAGCTTGTTCTAAGACTTTTAACCAGCGCTTATATTCTGTATATGCTCGATAAGGAGAGGTAACGCCTCTAAATATTAGGTGTTCTTTAATGTTGATATCTGTTGCATTGGTTAAGGCTGATAACCATAAACGATTAAGCTCCTCTTTTAGCTTTGGGATTAGCTTCATAGATTTAGAATCACCATTCTTACTTCGTAAAACAAAGACGGTTTCATTTTCCCAATCTATATCTTTCCAACGTAATCCTTTTAACTCACCTTTACGACCCCCTGTTGTGATAGCCATTAGTACAAAAGCATACATAGATTGCCATTCAGATAGTTTACTAGCTTCTATTACTTTAGCTTGTTCATCAATCGAAAGTCTACGTCTTCTACCTTTGCTCTCAGGTTCACCTGTTACCAATCGAGTTGGGTTGATTATCTTCATTGGAAGAGGATGACACTGACCCACTAATTGCCATGCCCGCACTTTTTGGTGACGTTCCTACCCAACCTAAAGGAATATATGATTTTAAATATTCAGCTTCTAAACTACAGGCAATTGCAGCAAGATTCGCATCTTGGGGATGACACGAAAACACTTTTCCATCTTGCTTAACTCTTGCTTCATCTAATAAATCTCTATGAAAAAGAGCTGTTGTATACATTTGAGGTAATTCAAAATAATCTTGTAAACCAAGAAGTGCTTTTAAGGTTTCATATTTAAAATTATGCACCTTAGTTTTATTTATAGCCAAATACCCCACAGCAATATCTCCATAAACATACTCACACCCCTTCCAAAAAAAATATGCCCGAGAAGACATTATTGATCTTAACGTTTTCCCTTTGGCTTCTGCAGTTAATCTATCTGCTAATTTAAAAAAGTAAGCTTGCAAGCCATCATCTTGACCAACAAAGATCTGCCATTCACCTTTAGCATGCTCCAAAGCCCACTCCCAATGTTCCGTCATGCTTAAGGGCTCAGATGGGTATATTATGCTTATGTTTTTATGGACTAAAGTATCTAAAAACTCTCGAGTTCCATCTGTCGAATGATCATCGCTAATAATTAATTCATAATCGCTATACTCTTGACTAATTATTGTTTCTATACAAGTCGGTAAATATTTCACGCCGTTATATGTAGGGATAATAATGGAATATTTTGGAGAATCCATATTTAAAAAAATTCCTTTCTATCTTTAATTTTTTTCGCCATTTTATATTGCAAACTATTGCGAGGAAAAATAATTTTCAACCATCGTCTTCTCTTTATCTTATTTAACTCAAAGGAAACACTACCCCAGTCTAAATTAGTCATTCCACGATTTTTTTTATTCAATTCCATATGAGTTTTTTTTGATA
>ENA-OSET01004489-OSET01004489.1-sediment-metagenome-genome-assembly--contig:-NODE-4489-length-12322-cov-3.437240_pt1 | contig 12322 bp, 12 predicted proteins | sample MGYA00237882_ERZ534229 | MGnify/ENA primary metagenome ERZ534229 (study PRJEB26408, sample SAMN06266212) | sediment metagenome | isolation source: Hudson Canyon methane seep mesocosm | place...
GTGATATAGCTTCAATTGGTAAACGTTGAATTTTAGATCGGACACTATATCGAGACATTCTGACTGTGCCGGGATCGATGACGTAACGTATACCCGGAACAGTGATGGATGTTTCTGCAACGTTTGTGGCTAAAACTATGCGACGTCCTGCATGTGATTGAAAAACTCTATTCTGGTCTTTATTTCCAAGTCTTGCATATAAAGGTAGGATTTCAGTGTCTCGCCAGTTTTCATGTTTAAGCAGTGTTGACACTTCACGGATTTCACGTTCACCAGGTAGAAATATTAAAACGTCTCCAATTCCCCAGCTCCGTTTTTTTTCCTCTATATAAATTTCTTCTATTGCGTCCGTAATTTGATTTATTAATGACAAACCTCCTTCCGGACTATCACTTCCTTCTTGTATTGCTGGTCGGTAATGAACATCAACAGGAAAGCTCCTACCTGTAACTGAGAATATAGGGGCACCAGTAAAATAATTTGAAAAACGGTCAACATCTATCGTGGCCGATGTAATGATTAATTTTAGTTCTGGTCGTTTAACTAAAAGCCGTTTCAGATAACCAAGTAGAAAATCTATATTAAGACTTCGCTCATGGGCCTCATCTATAATAATAGCATCGTATTTATTTAAATAACGGTCGCGCTTAATCTCTGATAATAAGATTCCGTCAGTCATTACCTTAACCAGAGTTTCATCGGTAGCTTGATCGGTAAATCTTACTTGATAACCAACTACTCCACCCAATTCGACCTTCATTTCTTCTGCAATACGCTGCGAAACGGTCCTTGCAGCTAATCGTCTAGGCTGAGTGTGGCCAATCAAGCCTTTGCGCCCCAACCCAGCTTGTAAGCAAATTTTTGGTAGCTGTGTCGTTTTTCCCGAGCCAGTTTCACCCGCGACAATGACGACCTGATTACCTTTTATCGCCGACACGATATCATCGGCACGTTGAGAAACTGGTAATTGCTCAGGATATTTAATATGTAGCTGATAACCTTGACGTTTTAGAAGTTTTTCTTTTGCTAACGCGACATCGGATTTAAGCTTTTCGAGCGCTTCTGATTGTTTTAAATCTTGCATTAATCGAATATTACGCGCTTTACGTTGAAGGCGTATCTTGTCTGAGTACATGCAGAGTTGGAGATCATGAAATAAATCAGTGAATAGTTTATCTAAATTTTCAGCGTTTATAATATTTGTATCAGGCATTGGTTACTACTAAATAGGAAATTTTAAGGTAAATTATAAAAAAAGAGCAATTACTTTAACATTTAATCTCGAAGACTTTTGATTCGGGCAGATTCTAGCCTATCCTTAATAGATTGCAATCTAACTAATGAGATGTCAAAACTCTATGCGTGTATTAGAAAATATCATTTATGATGAATTACAAACCGGTGATTACGCCACTTTCACTAAAACTTTAACCGAAGAGCAGTTAGTTTTGTTTGCTGCAGCATCTAGTGATACAAACCCTCAATCTCTTGCTTTAGAGGTCGTCAAAAAAGACTTACTTAAAGCAGACATTGGCTACGGTATGTGGTCTGAGTCGATTATTAGTGCTGCTATAACTAATGTTATTCCTGGCCCTGGTACAATTTATCTTGAGCAGCAATTAAAATTTGAACGTAAGGTTGATATTGGTAACACATTAACAGTGAAACTGACGATTAAAGAGAAACTAGAACGACACAGGGTTATTATATACTGTGAAGTAACTAACCAAGACTCAGAATTAGTTGTAAGTGGTGAAGCAAAAGTAATAGCCCCTATAGAAAAAATTTCTATTGAACAATCTGAGCTGCCTAGAATCAAAATTATATAGATTCAAAATTAATTAAACTCATCTCTTCAAATAGTTAATGCCCGACTATCGACGGGCATTAATACCTATTGTTTCGAATACCTTAGATCTTAAAAGTGAAAGGAATATTCTTAGTTGTCTGCACTACATCTTCAGCACCAAAATCTGTCAAATAGATTCTACTGACCATTTTCTTCTCAAGAGCCTCATGATTCAATTCTGAAGAAATTGCACGGCAAGATGAAACCGACCCACTCGGCTCGATAACAACTTCAACAACCAATAACCCCTCTAAGAATGGGTCTTTTCTTCTTTCTCTATTATAGAGAGTGATTAACGAACCTTTTAATCGTTCGACGATTAAATTAATGCTTTTTTCACTTCGGTACTTAATACGCGAAGCCGCTTCTGCTTCGGCCTTAGCTAATGCTTGCTCATCTAAAGTTTCTTCAAGTTCAACACCTGCAAGCGCTGTTAGAGCGACCGTTTCAGCAGGAGCTGCAAGCGTATCTGTTTTAATACCAGAGCTTCTTGCTAAAACTTTCTGTGAATCCATACCGCCTGTTGCTTTAGCTGCTATAGTTTTAGCTGTTCTAGGTGCTGTTTTTTTATTTAAAGCCGACATATCAACTGTTGATCTTAGATCAGCTAAGTCATCCTGAAGCGCTAACAAGCCAGATTTTTTTGCCACTTCACGTGCTGCTTTAACCTTACGTTTTTGTTCAGGTTTTTTTGGTAGCAGTTGAGGCTTTTGTTTACGTATTTTAACCGGTTCCTTTTTCTTAGGTTTTACTTTCGGCTTGTCCTTTTTAGGCTCAGCTTTTTTTTCAATTTTTTTCTTTATTTCTTCCTTCTTAGGTTCAATCTTTTTAACCGGTTTAGGAGCTTCAACCTTTTTTACTAACTTTGCTAACTGAGGCGGTAACTTCTCTAAAGTCTTTCTATCTTTTTCAGGTAAGGTGATTGAGGGTATCCATACTGAAAGAACAAGTAATAATAGAAAAAGAATAACTAAAATACTTTTAAATCGGAGGCTCTCTTTTCCTTCAGAAGTCCAAGGCAGCATTAAACGATCTTGTGATTCACTCATCAAGCATCAGCCTTAGGTTTTGGAGGGTTAGATACAGCTAAAGAAACCTGTGTATATTTTGCTTCGGTACAAGTAGCCATGATTTTTTTCAATAATTTATACGGCGTGCCTTTATCTGCAATTAAAGTAACAGGAAAACCTTTGAATTCACCGCCCATAGGCTTCGTTATACGGTTTGCCTGATAATCTAATTCTACTTTAAGATTCTTAATAATCTCTTTATCATCTGGCGAATCAATTCTTGCAACTGCTCGACCTTGAACCAAGATATTTACGCCTGAGACGGTAACAACAATCGTATCTTTTGGTTGCTGCTCAGCAGTAGAGCTTGGTAAAACAACAGCTTTATCCTGTTGTAAAACTTTCACATCGGAAGAATTTACCATCAAGAAAAAAACTAATATTGTAAAAATATCCATTAAGGAAACTAAATTTAAGCTAGCAGAATTAGAGGTACGTCTTTGGTGTCGTTGCATTCTTTTCGCGCGTCGAGATAATTTCATTGATTTATCTCCGGCGCATCACCAATTGAAATATCAGGAAATAGCTCTGCATTCACTAAGTTCGCAGCTACTACTGCTGGATAAGAGCGAGTAATATCCATTGTTGAGACCAAGGTTTGATAGTCTACATTCTCAGAAAGAAGAAGTGTTATATCTGTCTTATTTGGTAACTTGGATTTAAGAGATTTTAAAATTTCAGATAAGGCTTCAAAATCATACTCACCATTTAATTTAGGGATATGTTTAATTAAACCAATTTTAGTATCAGCAATATTCATCCCGTTATCGCGTACAATTAATTGAAGTTGCAACTTTTCATTTAATTGAGGGATTTTTGTGTCATCTATCGCTGGAAAATTTAAATCCAGTACTGCATTTTGAGTAAAAACCATACTTAGCAATAAAACAGGTACTAACACGATCATTAAATTCATGAACGCAGTAATATCAAGCTCTACTGGTTGGACGAGTTTTCTGTGCTTCCTTCTTGCCATAAAAACGTTCGCTTAACTTAAATTTGGTCATATGAGGTATTGATAGCTTTTTATCAATACGAGTTAACATTAAACGTATTGCTTATTAGTCATTAGATGTTTGATTAGAAATTAAGTTAAGAAGCTTAACGCCTGCCATTTCAAAACTATCAACAATTTCATTGGTTTTGGTTTGTAAAACAGCATGAAATAATAATAACGGGATCGCAGCCATCAAACCAAAAGCTGTGGTATTCATCGCTACTGAAATACTTTGAGATAATAACGATGCTTTTTCAGCAGGGTCAGCATGCGCAACAGCTGTAAAGGCAGCAATTAGACCAATAATTGTTCCAAGAAGACCCAATAAAGTTGAAACATTGGCAAGCGTAGCTAAATAGGGGGTTCTTTTTTCAAGTCGAGGCAATGTTTCCATTAAACCTTCTTCCATTGCAAACTCCACTTCATCACGTCGACTACCATTTACTAAGCGACTTAGACCCGCTCCCATGATAGCGGCAATCGCCGTTTGAGACTCATTTGAAAATTTTAAAGCAGATTTATAGTCATGTTTTCGTAATATTGGTAAAATCCCTTGATCGAACGCTGCTCTATTCGAACGCTTTGCTGACGATAAATAAAACCAGCGTTCAAGCGCGATCGCTAAACCAATTACCAAAATAACAGCGATCGGGTACATAAAAAAACCACCCTCCTGAAAAAATCGCACCACTGTTTCTATCATTACTTTTTCTCCTTAAAACAATTGAGATTCATATATTTAGCTCGGCTAATAAAAAAGGCTATTGTAAACAAATATTGTTATTTAAAATGCTAATTTAGTCTTTTTGAAATTTAAAAATATTTAATTAGTTCTTATCTTGCATTGAAGTGAGATGTATCGATTTCTAAATATTTAGAAAAATATACCTGTTGTTTGTATCTAAATGGTTCTATTGGTCTCAATAATCCTGGCACGTCCTTTAATGGAGATTGCTCCTCCCTTTTATCAACGCTAGGTAATCGCCAGGGTAAGTCGAAACTTGTGGAAGGAAGCTCGGTATTACCAATAATCGAAACTTCATTCATTGTTTGTATATTCGCCCCTTCGTCACTGAAAGTAAGACCAGGCAAGCTAAGTAACACAATTACAATCAAAACAAAATAGTGTTTCATTTTCGCTCCAGTAACTTAATCCAGCGCTTAACTGTTTCCGTATCATCATTAGAAGACAAAGCTATATAATTCTCGTAATGAGAAATTGCATCATCATATTGCTGTAGATATAACTCGTACAAAACACCTAAATTATATTGAACAGTGTCATTCGATTTATCAATCGCCTCTGCAGTTAACAGGTACTTCTCTACTTTTTTAAACTCCCCCTTCTTTTGACTTGAAGCTGCTATCTGAATGAGTGCATCAACATTGTTTGGGTTTATTTCTAATGCTTTATTAGTATTTAGTTCAGCTTTATTCTCATTAGACTTTGCTTTATAGATAAAAGCCAAGTTGACGTAAGCGCCTGCTAAATTTGGGTAAATAGTGGTTAAATCGGTAAAAATGTTATGTGCTTCGTTAAATGACTTTACCTTCATAAAATCTAGCGCTTTTTGATACTCGGCTTGATGGTTTTTTGTCAGAACTGGTATATTTACTTCAACATTTTTTATAGCTATTTCAGGTTTTTTTACTGTACTCGCGCAGCCTGATAAAAAAGACAAAACCAAGAGGGTTTGAAATATTGTATATAGCGCGCCCTTAATAAATACTTGTTGCATGGGAAGCCTCCTTGAATTCACGTTTGTATTCGGCAGGATTCATATCTTCAAGAACACTTAAGCTAAGTTTTATCCATTTATCAAACTGCCCATCAGGTACTTTAGACAAATTAATTTTATAAATTTCTAATGCCTGTTCCTCAAATGGGTAAGCCTGCTCTTCTAATAAAATATCATATTGTTCGAGCTGTAATTCATTTAATTCTGCTGGACGCTCTGACAGCATCAAGTCTTGAGCTAACGCACGGTAGACTTGAGCAATTTGATAAGTTGAAGCAGAAACAATATCGGCAACTTCGTATTCAACTAAGGACTCAAACCGCTTTATAACATCAGTTAATAACGTTTTTTTCTTTGCCAATGATTTCTTAAGCGGTAAAGTTAATTTGTATTTTTCAAACGTTTCAAAATCTAGCATAGCTAGTGAAAGTGCAGCATGAGATGCCAAATAAGAAGATCTATCTGTACGCTCTCCCACACCCTGCTTTTCATACTGAATAAGCTTTTGTTTCCACGTATTTGCGATATTAGTATTTCCAGCACTTACATTAAATTGAACGATTAAATTATGCGCTTCAATATTTAGATCAAACATTTTTTTATATTTATTAACAAATTTCTTATATAACTGAACCCCTTCGAATTCGAAGCCATTGCTGTGATACAAGTCAGCCGCACGATAAAGGTAATTTGAAGCCTTAACCTCGTCTTGTGAGGTTTTGGCTACCCTCTCAAGTATTTCAGCTGCAGAAACAAGCTCTTTGTTTTCAATATAGGCGAATATTAACTTTTCAGATGCATCACCATAAAGTTCATGATTAGGAAAAGCTGATTGAAAATGGTTAAGTGTTGCGATAGCTTGGCCCCAATTTTTCGAGGCTAGCAACTGACTTGAAGCGTCATATAACGCCTGTGGAACAATACTTGAATTAGGAACTGTATCCACTACTTTCAAAAAGAGTTCGGCACTTAGTTCAATGTTAGTTTCAGTTTCAGCTTGTTTATAAATAGAAGCGGCTAAACGCTCTTGAAGCACTTTCTTACCTTTGGTATGTTTGAAACTAAGCGCAGCTTGGTATGCGTTTTCAGCTACTTTATATGCCTTCAACTCAAATGCACTATGCGCGTTCACTAGCCAGCTAGAGTATAAAACATTTGGTTTAGCAATCGTGCTGGCAACCACTTTTGCAGAAACTGCTTGTGCATTGATAAAGTCATTTGCATTAAACAATTCGTTAGCTAAATCATTTAGCAAGACTGGTGTGTTGACATCGTTAGGAAAGGTTTGAGCGTAACTCTCGATGCTAACTTGTCTTTTTTTAGCCAGGCTCGGTGACAACAATTTTGATCCTGCGCTCACGTGTGTTTTAAGCTTGTCATAACCAAGTATTGCAGCGTAGCCGGCCTTAATCGATACTGCTAAGCCTTTATTATATTTATAAGCGGCCTGCTCATAAATATTAATCACATTCAAGAAGTCTGCTTCATTTTTCGATATACGATTTAACGCTTCAGCTGCTAAATATAAATTTTGAGCATTATCTTTATTGTTCGGGTTTGTTTCGACTAATTCTAAATAGTAATCTGATGACCGGTTGGCGTAATTAGAAAAAACAGAATACTTATCTTTTTTCTCGATACTATTTTGCATACGCACATAGTAAGAGTGAGCAAGCTCACTTAGATTTTGATTGATAAGAGGTTTGACAGCAGTTGTTTCTTCTTTCGTTAATAGTGGCCAATATTCACTCTTAACTCCAAACCTTCCAACAAAACTTTCTTTAGCAATCCATTCTTGTATATCAAAGCCGCCCTTTTTATAGGTTTTAATGGTGTTAATTGCCATTAGGTAGGCATTAAAATCTTTAGGATAGTTAATAGTGTAGGCATCGGTAATAAGCGCAGCATCTTCAAAACGATCCTGAGCTAAGTAAAACCGAAAAAGAGAGTCGTACAGTAGGAATGCGTAATGCTTATTCGAAACAGCTTGTTGAAGCGATTCTATCGTTTCAGCATTTTTTTGTTTTGAGAAAAGTATTGCAAGTAGCTTTAAAGTATCGTCAACAAGGTCTTGATCATCTTCTGCAATAGCATTAATACTGAGAGCGTCAGCTAATACTGGGTAGTGATCTAATGTGGCGATAGCTGCCTTGCCAGCATCTTCATAGCGTTCAAGTTTAAATATTGACCAACCTAGTTTAAATCGAGCTCGTTGGTGATATTCCGTTCCTTTAGAGAAGGCTAAAATTTTCTTATAGACAGATTCTGCGTTGGAATAGTTACCTAACTTGAAATAAGCCTCAGCCATTCTGAAATTACTTTCATCAAATAGTTCAGAGTTTGGATACAAGCCCGTTAACATTTTTAAGCGCTTTATAGATTCCTTTTCATTTCCAATAAACGATTGCGCTTTCGCTGTTTGGTATATTAATTCATCAATTCTCTGATAAGAGATATCTGAGTCTATAATTCGTTCATAACTATCAAGTACCACCTCGCTTTGTCTGATGTTATCGATAGCCAGTTTTTTACTCGTGACATTATATTTCACGCGTAAATTATTAATTCGATTCAATGCGTCAATTCTTACTGGGGCTGACTGAGCTTTCTCAAATAATTTTAAATAACGCTTTAATAGATATTTAATAGAAACCTTAGGGAGCTCTTTATCTTTATAAACTATAAAGGCAGGTCGTATGTCCCCTATTGTTTTTGCTTCAGTTTTCATTTCTACAATAAAGGCACTACTTTTTGCAGCATATGAAGGTTTAGCCCCCACAATTAAAAAAGCAATCATAAAACATATATACAGGGGCCTAAGCAGGTTCATTATTTATATCGCCCATCTAATCTGTTTTTTTGTTTATTACTACTTTCGGCGATATCCTGAAACACATGAACCAAACCTTGCTCTGATCGTTCGAAATTAGCTAACATCTGAGTTTTCAGAACGCCAAGCTGATCCCTAATCAGTCGAGTAATTTGTGCATCAAGTTTGTCTATTGTCACTTTAAGCTGTTTTTTCGAAATTTTCGCACGTTGATTAAGTTCTTTATTCATTTCAAATTGTGATTTTAACTGCCCCCTCCCTTGGGTAACTTTCCCCTTAAGTTCTGCTAAGCGCTTAGATAATTTTGATGCGTTAGTCTTCATTGTTCTAATTTGAAGACGATCAATTTGACGCGGGGTTAATAATTTTTTATTTTGAATGCTGTTAATTCTATGTGTAAGTTTATCTATTTTTTTCTGGGTCTTAACCAAGCTAAATGATTTACTTTTCTTAGTAAAAGTTGCTTGTTTATTTTTCAGCGACTGACCAAACACCTTTAATTGAGATGACCAAAATTGCATACTTTCAGATAGCATTTTTAGTTCGGAATATAATTCAACAGCGTCGTAAATTTCTAAATTACTCATAAAGTAACTAAAATATGTCGCTTTCATAGTATTCGTCACAACATCCTTTGCCAAAAACCATTCTAAGCCTTCGATATTGTTATCTTCTATAAGAATTTTTGCAGCCCCATATTGCTTTAATAGGCCGTCAACTTTAGAAATAACCTTAAGCTCTGTTTCAAAAGAGTTACTTGCTTCTAAATAAGCTTCTAGCGCTTGGCTAATATAACCAGATCTCTCATAAGCATAAGGAATCGCGAGCAAGGCTTCGGCAACACTTTGATTTACCAATGGATATTTCTTAACGCTAAACCAGGACTGAGTAGCTGAACGAAAGTCATTAAGTTCTAACTTAGCTATACCATTTAAATAAAGAGCTTGAGGAGCAACTGGTGAATCTAAATATATTTTCTTAAAGAAACTAGAAGATAAGTCAGGTTTTTCTGCATTTAAATAAAGAGACCCTACAGATAGATTTATTTGGTTCTTAAGCGCCTTCTCTTGAAGGGTTTTACCTTTGTTTAGCAAAATTGCAAGCTTGAACGCTTTTAAGGCTTTAGATTTATTACGACTGGATTCATCATAAGAAACCCCTAAATTATAATAAGCATGTGAAGCCCATATTCCACCAACAGTATCATTAAGTACCTGCATTGCTTTGGTATTACTACCTAAACGAATAAAACAGTTAGAACGATAAAAAATCCATTCTTGTTTTTCTTCTTGCGAGAGTTTATTTTTAAGCTTTTTAAATGCTCTCAATGCCGGTTTACACCGCCCTAATTGATATTCTAAACGACCTATTTTGAAATAGTCTTTACTTGTAAATGTCGCGCTTTTCTTTTTTTCTTGTAAATATATTTTCCTAAGAATTTGATCTATATCACTATTAATATTAAAGCCGTTTAAAGCTGTCACATGATCAACAAAATGAGCATCTTGGTATGCTGTATCCATAAGAGTAAGTGCTTTAAAATGATTCCCTCGATCTAGCTCGAACTGAATCATCCCTTCATACAGCTCTTCAGGCATTGAATATGAAAGAGGGCTCGCAACCAAACAAGCCATCAAAAAGAGAACTCTAGATACTTTTATGATAAGAGGGGGATGAGCTAATTTAGTCACGAATTTACCATGCCTTAACTTTAAATAACGGCTCATTATTTGTTTTGCTTTCTGTTACGACAAGCTGAATAAATTTGGCGCTCTGCTCTTTAGTGAAAGGCAATGCTTTCTTACGACGAAAGTATTGATTATTGGCACCTTGACCATTAAACCTAGCAGTTAACTTATGTCGACCATCTGCCAAACTTCCAAGATACAATCGTTGAATGCCGCCATTTTTGAGCGAAGATATTTCATTGTCTTTGTATATATAAGAAGTTACCAGTTTGTCATCCAAGCGAATCTCGATTGAGTCCAACACAAATGAACTATCTTTAGACATCGATAGAAAAACACCTAACTGAGTGTTAGCTGGGTAAAGAAGGTCTTCTTCAAACTGATAGAGTTCACTATTCAATTGAATTAATTCTTTCTTAAGCTGTTCAGCTTCTTTTATTAGTGCTGGATCTATTGATTTAGGTTTTGTTTCTTTTTTTTCTTTAGCTGGTTCTACGGCATTTGATGTCGATGCGCCAAACGCTATAAGCATTAAAATAGTGAGGTATGACAAAAATCGTCGTAAATACATATGGGGTTATTCACCATTATTTGAAAAGAATAGAAACAAAAAAGAATATTAACACCGATAACGGTAAAATTAATCAGCACTAAGTCACTATTTTGAAAGAGAAAGTCATTGATTGTAAAATTGTATACACAACCAACTACCAAGACATCGAGAAAAGAAAAAGTCATGAACATTTAGCTAATTTTCAAACAATTAAGCTAAATGTCCCTTCAAATATATTCTACCTACTTAAATAACGCATGCCGTCTGCAAGTCCTTCAACTGTCATCGGATACATATTGTCACTTAATAACTGCTTAGTAATTCCTAGTGAGCCACCCTCACCCCAATAATCTACAGGCAAAGGATTTATCCAAATAACTTTGTCAAAATGATCACTCAAGCGCTGCATCCATACCGCACCAGCTTCTTCATTCCAATGTTCTATACTACCGCCTGGCTGAGTAATTTCGTAAGGAGCCATCGAGGCATCACCTACAAATATCACCTTGTAATCAGAACTGTACTTATGTAATACATCCCATATAGGCGTCGTCTCATTTGTACGACGTATATTATTTTTCCAAACGCTTTCGTAAATGAAATTATGAAAATAAAAATTTTCCATATGCTTAAATTCAATCCTTGCGGCAGAAAAAAGCTCTTCACATACCTTTATATGAGGATCCATAGATCCCCCAACATCAAAAAACAACAATACTTTGATGCTGTTGTGGCGCTCAGGTACTAATTTAATATCAAGAAACCCGGCATTCCGTGCTGTTGAATTGATTGTATCATCCAAGTCCAACTCATCTGCAGCGCCTTGACGCGCAAACTTTCTCAGACGCCTTAGAGCCATTTTGATATTGCGGATACCAAGAGTGACATCACCATCAAGATCTTTATAGCCTCGTTTTTCCCAAACTTTTACCGCTCGACCATGCCGACCACTCTTTTGGCCAATTCTGAACCCTTCGGGGTTATAACCATTAGCGCCAAAAGGAGATGTCCCACCTGTACCTATTTGACGATTACCGCCTTGATGTTTTTTTTCTTGTTTTTCAAGACGTTCTTTAAAAGCTTTCATTAGCTCTTCAAGACCGCCCATCGATTCAATTTTAGCTTTCTCTTCTTCTGTTAGGCTTTTTTCAAATTCTGCCCTTAGCCATTCTTCAGGAATAGCTTTTGCGAACAAATCATCCAGCACCTCTATCCCTTCGAAATATGCACCATAAGCACGATCAAACTTGTCAAAATGCTTTTCATCTTTTACTAGGCACAAGCGACTTAGGTAATAAAATTCATCAACATCTGCAAATATGAGCCTCTTCTCCAAAGCTTCCATTAAATCTAAAAGCTCTTTAATTGTGGCAGGAACCTTTGCGTTTCGTACCTTTTGGAAAAAGTCAATTAACATAGCGTTACTCCAAAATACGGTCTAGCTTTTTCGTCTAGTCATAAAAGCTAGGCGTTGTAATAAATGAACATCTTGCTCATTTTTCAGCAACGCTCCATATAAAGGTGGTATTGCTTTACTTGGATCGCGTTCTTGTAGTAATTTTTCAGATAATTCATCAGCCATTAATAATTTCAACC
>ENA-OSET01004490-OSET01004490.1-sediment-metagenome-genome-assembly--contig:-NODE-4490-length-12322-cov-3.177134_pt1 | contig 12322 bp, 5 predicted proteins | sample MGYA00237882_ERZ534229 | MGnify/ENA primary metagenome ERZ534229 (study PRJEB26408, sample SAMN06266212) | sediment metagenome | isolation source: Hudson Canyon methane seep mesocosm | place: USA:Hudson...
ATGAACACCTCGATGACCATCAACGGCACGTCAATGTGGCTATTATCACTCTATGTGGCAATGGCTGAAGAACGTGGCGTAGATATCTCCAAGCTACGTGGCACAACACAAAATGATTTAATCAAAGAGTATTTAGCACGGGGAACCTATATTTTCCCACCTGAAGACTCCATACGCATTATTGTTGATATGTATGAGTATTGTTTGCATAACATTCCTGCCTGGAATGCCTCAAACATTTGCTCTTATCACCTACAAGAAGCGGGTGCGACCCCAGTTCAAGAGTTGGCATTTGCACTAACTACCGCCATCACCATTCTAGATGCAATCAAAGAACGCGACTGCTTTACAGAGGAAGAATTTGAACGCTGTGTAGGCCGTATTTCTTATTTCGTTAATGCAGGTATGCGCTTTGTAGAAGAGATTTGCAAAATGCGTGCATTCTCTGAAATGTGGGATGAAATCACCACTGAACGTTATGGGGTTAAGAATCCTAAATTCAGACGTTTCCGCTATGGTATTCAAGTAAATTCGCTAGGCCTAACGGAAGAACAGCCTGAAAATAACGCATGGCGCATTCTAATTGAAACACTTGGCGTCACCTTAAGCCGAAATGCACGCTGCCGAGCCCTACAGCTACCGGCTTGGAACGAAGCGCTTTCCCTACCCCGCCCTTGGGACCAGCAATGGTCACTACGCTTACAGCAAGTAATGGCTTACGAGACAGATCTATTAGAATATCCTGATCTTTTTGAGGGTTCAGTTGTCATCGAATCTAAAGTAAAAGATTTGAAAGAAAAAGCCTTTGCCGAGATCAATAAGATCATCGAAATGGGTGGCGGTGTTGAAGCGATCAAGACAGGTTATATGAAATCTTCATTGGTTGCTTCGCAAGGCGAACGCATGAGCAAGCTGATTAAAGGCGAGCAAATTGTTGTTGGTAAGAACAAGTGGACCGATGGTTTAGAGTCTCCACTCGTAAAAGATAGCGATGGCGGTATCTTCTCAGTTGATGCCGAAGCAGCTAAAAAGACCATAGACGCCTTAAATCAAACACGCAAAAATCGTGATCAGGCACGCGCTGACGCTTCACTCAAAAAGTTAGCCGAAGCTGCTAAAAACGGCGTTAACATGATGGAAGCGTCTATCGAATGTGCAAAAGCACGTGTTACCACGGGCGAATGGTCAGATACCTTACGTGAAGCATTTGGCGAGTTCCGACCACCAACAGGTGTTGATGGCCAGTCACTCTCCATTGAGTCAGAGACACTCAGCCAGGTACGCGAGAAAATTGAGCAGTTCATTGAAACTCACGGCTACCGTCCAAGAATGGTTGTCGGTAAGCCTGGTTTAGACGGCCACTCAAATGGCGCAGAAATGATCGCTGTTGCTGCGCGCCACGCAGGTTTTGATGTAATCTACTTTGGAATTCGTTTAAGTGCTGCTGACATAGTTCAGTCTGCTTTAGAAGAAAACGTGGATGTGATTGGCATTTCATTATTATCCGGTTCGCACAACGAAATTGTTGACCAGCTTTTTGAAGAACTTGAAAGCAATGGCGCGAAAGAGTCTATTCCGGTGATCTTAGGTGGCATCATCCCCACACCAGACTTCCAGGCCCTTCAGCAAAAAGGTGTAAAACGTATTTTCACACCTAAAGATTTTGACTTAATGGCAGTCATGAATGACATCATGGACGTAATTAATGACCAAAAGTCTGCATAAAGTCGAACGTTCAAACGAAGCGCTACTAGAGAAAATGCTTGAAGCGCTTCCTAAAGAGTTAGAAGACCTGTTATCAAAAGCGCAAGCCCATGAAAAATGGCCAATTGCGCGTTTGATCTCAATCTTTGAACGCAATACGACTGAAAACCTGATTGCACGCCACCAGATTGTCTCTTATCTAAACGCTCATCCTGGGAAGTTTAATAAGCAAGCATTGGTTTTGGGCATTACGGGAACCCCTGGTGCAGGCAAATCCAGCCTTATTGGTGAAGTATGTTTGTCTCTACTAAAGAATAATGCGGATATTTCTATCGCAGTACTGGCTATCGACCCCTCAAGTCATGACTCGGGCGGCGCTTTATTGGGTGACCGTACACGGGTTATTTTTCCGGTGAAAGATAATCGCCTATTCTTTCGCTCACAAGCCTCTCAATTAGATTTAGGCGGCATGAGTAAACAAACTTTTCATGTCACCCGCTTACTGAGAAAGTTGTTCGATGTAATTATTATCGAAACGGTAGGTATTGGCCAAAGTGAAATAGAAGTTCAACGTTTAAGTGATCACACTTGCCTGGTAATGCAACCCTTAGCGGGCGATCAGGTACAGTTTATGAAAGCAGGCATCATGGAAGTACCCGACACTTTTATCATAAATAAGTGTGATGAGGATACTTTAGCAAAAAAGAGTCTACACTTGCTAAAATCCAGTTTAAAACTTGCTAGTATTTATGTTGACCATCAGGAAAGTAAAAAGAAAAACATCTTTCTAACCAGTGCCACAAAACGAAAAGGCATTGATGAGTTATGCCAGTTTGTACTGGAACAGACGCACGAAAAAGTAAGCCAGCTTAGCTTAAACCAGCAAGAGGATTATTTTTTACACAAATGGATCAAACAAGCCTACGGTGAATTTGGTATGGGCATTTTTGAACATTTTTCCCAGGATGAAGCACTTTGTACCGGGACTTTAGAACAAAAAGAATTACGCTTTAAACAAATCATTTCTGATTTTTTAAAGCATTTGCATTAAGAAAAAAAGATACAAAAATAACAAATACGCGACAGAATTTTAAATACAGAGGAAAGAAAAATGACAAAAGAACTATATGATATCGGTAGCGCTCCCCCAATTGGTGAAGTACCTGCAAAAATGCATGGTTGGTTAATCCGCCCTGAGCGTTTCGGTGAACCAATGAAAGCTTTCGAAAAAGAAGTCATTGATACTCCCGCGATTAAAGACGATGAAGTGCTTGTCTACGTAATGGCGGCCGGTGTTAATTACAACAATGTTTGGGCGGGTCTCGGTGTACCCGTAAACGTTATCGGTGCACGTAACAAAGCAGGTGAGCCAGAAGAGTTTCATATTGGTGGCTCTGATGCCTCAGGCATCGTTTACAAAATAGGTAAAGATGTCACCAACGTTAAAGTTGGTGATGAAGTAGTCGTTCATTGTGGTTCTTGGCAGAAGAACTGCAAAATGGAACAAGCCGGTAAAGACCCTATGTATGATTCAACATTCAGAATCTGGGGTTACGAAACCAACTACGGTAGTTTTGCACAGTTCACTAAAATACAAGACCACCAAGTATTACCAAAGCCTAAGCACTTAAACTGGGAAGAAGCTGCCAGCTACATGCTAGTAGGCGCAACCGCTTATCGTATGTTAATGGCTTGGGCTCCAAACCAGGTTAAGAAAGACGATGTAGTGCTCATTTGGGGTGGTGCTGGCGGTTTAGGCTGCATGGCTATTCAAATTGCAGCAGCAATGGGTGCCAAGCCAATTGCGGTTGTATCTGATGAAAGCAAATTCGAATATTGTAAGAGTTTAGGTGCAGTAGGCTGTTTAAACCGTAAAGATTTTGACCACTGGGGCATGATGCCACATTGGAAAGATGAAGCCGCTTATGCTGAGTGGTCTAAAGGCGCACGTAGCTTCGGTAAAGCCATCTGGGAAATCCTGGGTGAGCGTCGCGGTGTAGATGTGGTATTTGAGCACCCAGGTGAAACCACCATCCCTACTTCTATCTTTGTTTGCGAATCTGGCGGCATGGTTGTTGTTTGTGCAGGTACAACGGGCTTTAACGCCACACTTGATCTTCGTTACCACTGGATGCGTCAAAAGCGTTTACAGGGCTCTCACTTCGCGAATGACGAACAAGCAATTGGTATTAATGACTTAGTGGCTCAAGAAAAAGTAGACCCTTGTCTATCCAAGACTTTCACTTATGAAGAACTTCCTGCTTCTCACCAATTAATGTATGAGAACAAGCACCCACATGGCAACATGTCGGTCTTGATTGGTGCGACCGAGTTTGGTCAAGGTTCAAATAAGTAGGTTTTTATCGCTTTCCAATTCAGGTTAAATATCACTAACCTGAATTGGATGTGAGATACTTAGTAAATTGCAATTATTTAACAACAACTACCTTACAAGTCCACCTAAACATTCCATTGTCATATCGGTAGTCTCGTACTCACTGTCATACCCGTAGTCTCGTACTCACTGTCATACCCGTAGTCTCGTACTCACTGTCATACCCGTAGCCTCGTACTCACTGTCATACCCGTAGCCTCGTACTCACTGTCATACCGGTAGTCTCGTACTCACTGTCATACCGGTAGTCTCGTACTCACTGTCATACCGGTAGTCTCTTGAGCCGGTATCCACGTTTTAAAGAGGGGTGCAGCCCTTGCAACATTAAAGAGAATGGATTCCCGATTAAGTGATTTCGGGAATGACACTGGAGGGGTAAAAAAATGATATAAAGAACAGGAAGCGTCTGCTTTTGCGTTTATTTAAAAACTAAATAACCCTTACCAATAAATTTTCGTTTTATCCTTTACCTTCCATCCATTCAAGCAAAGCCTCTAAAGGCATCGGCCTGGCAATATGGTAACCCTGAGCAAAATCGCAGCCCATTGATTGTAATTTATCTAAAATCATCTGATTTTCAATACCTTCAGCTACCACTTTATAACCCAGGTCGTGCGATAGGTTTAGTGTGGTTTTCACAATCACCTCATCACCCGACACTTGATCCATTTCCATCACAAACGAGCGATCAATTTTAATTTCATACACAGGCAGCTGACGAATGTAACTCATCGATGAATGGCCGGTACCAAAATCATCAATACCAATTTTAACCCCGTCGGCAGCAAGGCGTTTTAGAACTTCCATGGCATTTTCAGGATCGGTCATCACTGAAGTTTCTGTCAATTCCAACACCACATGTTCAGCTAATACCTGGTGTTTTTCCAAGAGCGCTAATAAATTAGCTTCGAAGTCTTTTTCATGTAGGTTTACCGCAGAAATATTTATAGAGATCGTTCGATCCCCCTCACCTTTTGGCCAGCAGGCCTTCGCAGACAAAGCATTCTCAAGCACCCAATAAGTCAAAGACCGTATCAACCCCGTCTTTTCTGCCAGCACCACAAACTCATCAGGGGGAACAAAACCCAGACTAGGATGATTCCAACGCAATAATGCTTCAGCCCCAATGACAGCATTTGTTTTACAACAAACAATCGGTTGATAGTGAAGCGTAAGCTCATTTGTTTCTATCGCTTTTTTAAGTTCACCCATCAAGACTAAACGTCGAGCACTGTATGGATTAATCTCCTGAGAATACACACCAACATGATCATTCGCATTATTGGCACTATCAATCGCGACACGGGCATGACGAATGATGGTTTCAATATCCTTTCCATGGCTTGGATAAGCAGCAATGCCAACCGACAGACCTAAATCCAACTCCATGCCATTAAATTCAATCGGTTCAGCCAATTCTTCACGGAGTTTGGAAATGGCAGGTAAACTAGCGCTTAACTCACCCGTTTTAAAGATATGTGCAAAAATAACACCCTCAATATGTGCAAAATAATGCGTTTTCTGCTCTACACTTTCTATTACCAAAGACACATCTTTATTAATTTCAAGGCTCTCTAGTCGCTTTGAAAATATGCCCAAAACAATATCGGCATTTGCATGACCCAGTGTTTTATTAATTTCCTGAATTCGGCTTAAATGAATAAAGACTAATGAAAAATGCCGCATACTTTCAGTCTCAGAATGTAGCAGTTTGTGTATCAATTGCTGTAGCAACACGATATTAGGAAAGCCACTAATAGTTTGGTGTGTTGCTTGGTAATACATTTTACTCTCGGCAGTCTTGCGTTGCTCTGCCTCCACTATCTGTTTCTTTTGCGCAGCAAATTTAGCAAAACGCTCAGTATTAAAACGATCGGCCAAGGCAAAACTTAATAAAATTGATTCTAATGCTGAACCCCAATTCAGGGCGTTCTCAGTAAAGCCATTTCTGGGTATCACGCCAAACTTACTGGCTGCAGAAACAACGGCTCCCGCCATTAATAAGCCCCAAGCGATTGTGAAATAACGTGCTGATGTTTGCCCCTTTATCCAGGCATAAGGCCCAACATACATAATGATCAAACTAGCGGGTATCGCAAGAAATACCGATATTCTGGTGGATACGTCATAAGGTAATACAAAGGCTCCCGCTATACAGAATATTGATAAAATGGCAATGGTATCAAGCATCGTTTTTAAACGCGGTGCAAACTTATCTAAGCGCAAAAAGTGCGACGAGAATACAGAGGAAAACAGCATTACCCCAGGCACAGCAATAAGAATACTCAACTTATGAATAGTAGGTGATTGAGGATAAATATATTGAAATAAATAGCCATGAGTGCCGGCCATTAACACTAAAACGGAAGACATGAACCCGACATAGTAAATATAAGGCCGTTCTCTGATTGAGGTGAACAAGAAAAAGTTATAAAGCACTAATACTAAAATCATACCGTAATAGAGTGCTTTCAGTAATTGTTCATCCTGATCCTCCCAGCTAAATTCCTGAGCACTCCATAAGGAGATCGGCACCTGAGTTGAACCTTGGGTACGTATTTTAATATAAATATCAATTGGTTGATTATATTTTAATGTGAGAGGAAATAAGAAATCTCGATGGCGTATTGGTCGTTGCGTAAATGGGAAAATATCACCAGTGATGACTTCCTTCATTAGGTAGTCATTTTCAAACTGATAAAGTTCTATTTGATCAAGTAAGGCGTATTGAATGGCGATAATTTTATTTTCAGCACTAGCGCCACAACAAGGCACTTGGTTATTTACACGGAAGCGAAACCAAAAACTGCTGTCGCTATAACCAAAATTGGGGGTATTACTGTCACTTCGTGTCCAGGCACTTGGCGTTAGTTGTCTCACATCAGCGAGCGTTAACTGGGAATTCTGGTCCTCGAAATACTCTAGCCTTGGACCAAGGTTGATAACATTTTCAGCATTTACCTCAATGGTCACGGGAGCTTGAGCATACACAACACTGGAAAGACAGACATTAAGCAAAAAAATAATGACAACAACCAGTCTTATCATGCAATTCCCATGTTAGTTAAAATTACCAAGAAAATATTAGCTTAAATAAAGTGTCTGCTTATAATTAAGCAGACACTTATCCTCTAAACAGCAACAAAAATCATTTACCTAAAAATCCTCCCACTCGCTATCATCATGTCCCTTACTTGCACTGTATTTCACCACGGTTTCCTGCGTAGGTGCTTGATTTTGAGTATAACTCTGCTGAGGTGCACTTGGGGTTGCTATGGCTTGCGCTGGTGCACTTTGCTGTATTGGTGCCGGTGAGGATGCAGCCATGTGACCACCCACTTTAAAGAAGCCTACCAGGTTAGTTAAAATACCTGCCTGCTCACTTAAGGCCTCACTAGCAGCGCTCGCCTGTTCAACCAATGCAGCGTTTTGTTGCGTCATGTCATCCATTTCAGTAATGGCCTGATTAATCTGGCCAATCCCTGCATTCTGTTCAGCTGCAGCATTCGCAATGCCTTCAACCCGTACAGCGACTTCATCAATCGCCGTCACAATTTCTCCTAATGTTTCACCAGACTGATTCACTAATAGCGAACCGGATTCTACTTTCGTCACACTGTCACGAATCAGATCCTTGATTTCTTTCGCCGCTGCAGCTGAACGCTGAGATAAGGTTCTAACCTCTCCAGCTACCACGGCAAACCCTCGTCCTTGCTCTCCTGCTCGTGCGGCCTCCACAGCGGCATTCAAGGCTAACAAGTTTGTTTGGAACGCAATTTCATCAATCACACCAATAATGTCATTAATCTTATTACTTGAATCCAGAATTTCTCCCATTGCCACGACTGCGCCTTTCACTACTTGGCCACCTTGTGCACCTTTTTGCTTTGCAGTTGCAGACATGGTGTTTGCCTCACTCGCATTACCCGCACTCTCTTTAACAGTACTGGTAATTTCTTCCATGCTGGCAGCTGTTTCTTCTAGTGAGCTCGCTTGCGCTTCCGTTCTACGGCTTAAGTCATCATTCCCCTGGTAGATTTCATTGGAAGCTGAATGCACCATACCTGAGGAATCACGAATACGTGTGAGCACATCGGTTAACTTAGTAATCGTTGTATTCACATCCACTTTCAACTCACCAAAAGAGCCTTTGTAGTCTTTATGGATAGATTTAGTGAGATCACCTTCAGACATAGCCGACAATACAACCCCCATATCTCTCAAGAATGAGTCTGTACTTTCAACCGTCTGATTCAAGCCTGTAGCCAACTTAGCGAAGAAGCCTGTTTTACCTTCTGGATTAATTCGCTGAGAAAGGTCACCATTCGCAGCCGACTCAACCAAGGTATCTATTTCTATTTCAATCGCAACTTCATTTGTTCGATCTGTCCATTCAACCACCGTACCAATACGATCATTCTCTTCATTATTAATCGGGTTCACCACCAAATTCATGTGGCGTCCACCCACTACAATATCGGCAACATACTCACCCGTTAAATTCTCCAGCATATGTTTTTGATGCTCGGGATTTTTATGGAACACATCAATACTATTGCCAATCAGATTATTCACTGAGAAATTACTCAGATCCTTGCGTAAATCACTTTCCGCATTGGTCAGCGTATCCGTCACAGCGGTATTCATATAAATAATATTTCGATCCGCATCAGCGACCATTACATTAGCTGAAACTGTATCGAGTGCTTGTTTCATACGCGCGTTCGCATCTGAAATTTCTCTTTCTTTTGTAATACGAGCCAGCTCTTCAGTACGGTCATCCCATTCAACAGCGGTGCCTAAACGGGCATTATTTTCATCAAATACCGGCGTTGCCACCAAGCTGAAAGTACGCCCACCCACTACGATTTCAGTTGCGTAAGCCTCTTTCAAACCATCGACCATCTGACGCTGATGCGCTGGATTTTTATGGAAGACATCAGCATTACCACCTAGGAGCTTAGAAGAGTCAAAGTCTGGCAAATCCTGCCTTAATGCCACTTCCGCCTCATTAAACATGGTTTGTACTGCGTCATTCATATAGATAATATTAAAGCTATCATCTGCCACCATGACATTTGTTTTACACACATCCAATGCATTTTTAATACGTGTTGATTCGGCAGCCAAACGCGCAGCATCTTCAACTTCAAAGCCCATTTTTATTTGCATGGATTTAAGCGAGTACAATAGGTTTGATAATTCATTCCCCCCCTTAATATCATATTCGCTTGTAAAATCCTTACTTGCTAAGGCAGAAAAACTACTTAAACAAGTCTTTAGCGTGGAAAGAATTTTGTTTGCCAGTAAATAACCGACGAGTAATGTGAAAATAATCGCTAAAATAGAAAAGACCGTAATTGCATAAAAAGAAATTTGCAGACTGTTTACGCGCTCAACAAGCAAATCATTTAATAAGTTTGCACTTTCATCATACAAAGCGAACGCTTTATTTATACCGGAGGTACCATCTGAGAAATAGGAGTTTGCATCCATCGAAGCAAATTCACCAAGTTGAACTTTCTTTATCGATAGTCGGTAAGCACCCACAACAGAATTCACACTCTGTGCCAAACTATTTAAACGCTGCTTAAGCTCATCATCTGCAGTCGCACCGGCATTATAAGATGCCATAACGCCGTCATAACCAAGGTCTATACCGACTTTTAGTTCAGTCATTTTAATAAGCTGTTCTTCTGAGATCTCTTGATCTGCAATAATCCCTGAACCTAAGCCTCTGACCTGCCCCATATTCTCAACTAAGGAAGGAATTTTATTAACCACCAAATCCATAGCATAAAAGCTGCCAAGCTCAGGATCCAGAATCAAATTAGAGGTATCAGCCGCATGCATAATGAGTGCAAGCAAGTCACCGATTAGTTTACTGTGGCGCTCGAAACTACGTTTGGCATCTAAATTAAGCGCACTATTTTTTAAATCATTCCAATTATTTCGAAGACTGGAGAATTTAGCACGGGTATCCAGTGTTTCACCTAGCTGTTCATCCACCTCCTGAGCCGCATCAAATAAACTATCAATTTTGCTTCTAACACTCAGAATTTTACCTTCAAAGGATTTGTTTCCCTTAAGATAAGCGTTCGTCATACCACGATGTTGCGGGATATACTCAAGAAGTTGGCGGATCGGTTTAATATATTCAACGCCCACAATTTCTTTTGCAGAAAATTCAACTTGCTCGTATTGCTGCTTCAATGAAAGGAACACTAAAGCAGTCAACATCACAAAAACAAGGCCTAATAAAGCAAACTGCTGCGATACTTTTACATCACTCAACTTTGCGAACAACTCAGACAAGCCAGGCTTAACAATATTCCCACCCTTTACTTTTAAGCTTCCGTCATTAAGTTTCACATAAGCTGCTTGTGCCCCAGAAATTTCTTCTCGGGTAGGAATACTTCTTACCGACATGTATTCAGTCACATGTCCATTTTCAAAAATAGGTGTAACGTTGGCTTTTACCCAATAAAAGTCACCATTTTTACATCTATTTTTTACAATACCCGTCCAAGGACGCCCTTGCTTAACGGTATCCCACAAATCCTGAAAAGCCGCTGGTGGCATGTCTGGGTGACGAACTACATTGTGGTTTTTACCCATCAATTCATCGACATTAAATCCACTAATCGCCAAAAAAGCGGGATTTACATAAGTGATCGCGCCTTTTAAATCCGTTTTCGAAACAAGGGTCTGACCTTCAGTCATCAAGACTTCTTTGTCAGTCACTGGCATGTTTACTTTCATCGTTTGCTCCCTAATCTGTTCGTCTTATAGTTCGTCATATAGTTCAGCATGTCGTTACACAAAGCCTTATCCGCTCAGCTAATGGATGAAAGGCTTATCAGTAAAGTTTTATTAATAATAGACAATATTCCGTAAATCACATGGGAATATTAAACATTTCAAATCGGTGATGTTTTGCTTTACTTTTTTTCTAAAAAGAAAGGCATCCATACAAGGATTTATTTAAAGATAGGAAGGATTTTGGAAAACACATGAAAACAGGAGTATTTAACAGGAAATGAAAAGCTAAACTTGATTTAGGTCAAGTTTAGCTTTTGAAACTAAAAGGCTCTCAATAATATTAATCAATTATGCACTTTGTGCAGATCGACTTCGCCACTTAACTGCTTTGGTAAATAACCATTGATAACCCGTTGGAAACACCCTTACCATGCCATCAAAAACTCTAGCATCTAAACCGATTAATACCCGGCGATCGTTCTTACGCACCCCTTTAAGGATCACTTTAGCTGCACTATCAGCTGTGTGAATAAACATGCGTTCAAACTCAACTAATGACTTTTCTCGGGTCGTGCCGGTTACCTCTGCTACGCTATCGTCCATCCGCGCCGATTTGGCAATATTGGTTTTAATGCCACCAGGATGAATACAAGTCGTACTTACATTTGAATCGGTGATTTCCAGATCCTGCCGCAGTGACTCAGTAAAACCACGCACAGCAAATTTGCTGGCATTATACCCACTCATTAAGGGTTGCGAGGTTAAGCCAAAAATACTGGAAATATTAACTACATGCCCTTCGCCAGATTTTTCTAAATACGGCAAAAATGCTTTGGTGCCATAGATCACCCCCCAAAAATTGATATTCATGATCCATTCATAATCTTCTATCGATAGAGCATCTACCGTTCCCGAAAGCGCGACGCCTGCATTGTTAAAAATAAGGTTCACTTTGCCATGGTCAGCTACGACTTTGTCAGCCCATTTATATACCGCGACCTTGTTGGCAACATCTAGCGTTTGTTGCGTCACTTTCACATCATAAGTTTTGAGCTGTTTTACGGTTTCAGCCAGGCCTTTTTTATCAATATCTGCCAAGGCTAAATGACAACCACTTTTTGCCAAATTAATCGCTAATGCTTGCCCAATACCTGAACCCGCCCCGGTAACTGCCGCAACTTTATTATTTAGATTTTTCATATTTTTTTTGTTGGGCATGCCTAAATTGATTGCAATTTTTTTCTTTTCCAATACTTACTTTTTTCGAGAGTTGTTTTTAATTTCATTCATTAAAACACTCTTAGCCTGTTCGTAAGATTTAATATGAATGTAATGTCCTTTTCCAGTTTTCGCTATTGAAGACATTGACTTAACAGTCCATTTTTCATTTTTAACACCAACAATCGCCAAAGCTTCTGGTAAGTCAAAATTCTCTTTTTTAGCGAAATAAGAAGTTTTAAC
>ENA-OSET01004491-OSET01004491.1-sediment-metagenome-genome-assembly--contig:-NODE-4491-length-12319-cov-47.729293_pt1 | contig 12319 bp, 13 predicted proteins | sample MGYA00237882_ERZ534229 | MGnify/ENA primary metagenome ERZ534229 (study PRJEB26408, sample SAMN06266212) | sediment metagenome | isolation source: Hudson Canyon methane seep mesocosm | place...
CCAAAGCCAATTTCTAATACTTTTGGTGCATCACGACCAAATAATTCATTAAGATCAAGTGGATCGTTACTTTCATCGATACCTAATTGTGGCCAACGTTCATCAAGTGCGCGTTGCTGACCTGGCGTTAATCTGCCTTCACGACGTACAAAACTGCGGACGGTACGTAGCGGTTTGCCTTCTATCATTATGTTATTGCCTTTGGAAAATGAATTTTCAACCCTGCACGGAGGTCGTACAATAGGCTAAATAGTTTTGTAAGATCATACCTTAAGATTAAGAGGAATTTACATGTCATCGTGTTGTGGAACACCGGAACCACCTAAACCATCAGAACAAGCGTCTTGTTGTGATAGCGAACAAACAAAAAAATCACGTCCAGATTTGCTGTTATGGTCGACGGTAACACTAGTAGCGAGTGGCTATTTGCTACATGTATTTTTCGCGGATGAGTTGTTTTCGACGATTCCAGCCTTAGGGTCAATGTCAGAAGCAATCCGCTTTTTAATGAATAGCATGTGGATTGGTTTGGCGATAGGTATGTTATTTGTTGGGTTGTTAGGACGTGTACCGCGCGAATTTGTTACGTCATTACTAGGTAAAGGCGACAGTTTTTCTGGCATAGCTCGTGCGACAGTTGCAGGTGTATTTCTTGATTTATGTAGCCATGGGATCTTGTTGGTTGCCATGCGTCTATATCAACGAGGGGCAAGCTTAGGTCAAGTGATGGCCTTTTTAATTGCCAGCCCGTGGAATTCTCTATCGCTTACGGTCATTCTTATTGCACTTATTGGTTGGCAGTGGACCTTGTTATTTATTGTCTGTTCGATGTTTATCGGTATTGTCAGTGGTTTGATATTTGAGCGATTGGTGAGAAACCAGACTTTGCCTGCTAATCCGAATACGATTGAACTCAATGATTTTAAATTTTGGCCAGAAGCTAAAAAGGGCTTAAAAGCGTCAAAGTTTGATGTTCAATGGTGGCTGACAATGTTGTGGGAAGGGTTAAGAGATTCCCGAATGTTAGTACGATGGTTATTGTTGGGTGTCTTGCTGGCTGCAGCAATAAGAACGTTTGTGCCTATAGACAGTTTTCAAACGTATTTTGGTGCAACCTTGGCAGGTTTAGGCCTGACCTTGATTGTGGCGACTATTTTAGAAATTTGTTCCGAGGGATCGACGCCGATTGCCGCTGATCTTGTGACTCGAGCTCAAGCACCAGGAAATGGCTTTGCATTTTTAATGACAGGGGTTTCAACTGATTACACCGAAATCATGTCTTTAAAAGAAACAACAGGGTCGTGGAAAATTGCGCTGTTTCTTCCTTTAGTTACTGTTCCTCAGGTCGTTTTACTCTCTTGGATTATGAATCTTATTGGTGCGTAAACTCGATTTCTGGGCCACCACCATATAGCGAAATTTGCTCTTTCGAGGTATACTCCGCGGTCAACTTAAAGATTTATTAACGGTTTGATTACTTAAACCTAGAGATGTTATGTGCATTCGCAATAACAACAATAATAAAGCAATAGAGAGAAGAATATATATATGGTTCACCCAGTCTTAGAAGCCGTTACCAATGAAATTATTGAACGTAGCACCGAAAGCCGAGCTAAATATCTTGCTCGCATCGATGCTGCGGTCCAAAGTGGGCCTCATCGCGCTCAACTAGCTTGTGGTAATTTGGTTCATGGCTTTGCAGCCTGTGCTTCCGGTGAAAAAGCAGATTTATCGGCATCGGTTAAAGCTAATATCGGAATCATTTCAGCATACAACGATATGTTGTCAGCTCACCAACCTTATAAAGATTACCCAGATTTAATTAAACAAGCCGCCCATGAAGCCGGTGGTGTTGCACAGTTTGCTGGTGGTGTACCTGCAATGTGTGATGGTGTGACTCAAGGTCAACCAGGCATGGAATTATCATTATTTAGTCGTGATGTTATTGCAATGTCATCAGCGATTGGCTTAAGTCACAATATGTTTGATGGCGCTTTATTCCTAGGTATTTGCGATAAAATTGTCCCAGGCCTATTAATCTCAGCATTAAGTTTTGGTCATTTGCCAGCACTATTTGTACCTGGTGGACCAATGCCAAGCGGTTTACCAAATAAAGAAAAAGTACGTATTCGACAGCTTTATGCCGAAGGAAAAGTCGGTCGTGATGCATTATTAAAAGCAGAATCTGATTCATATCATAGCCCTGGCACATGTACCTTCTACGGCACAGCGAACAGTAACCAGATGATGGTAGAAATGATGGGGCTGCATTTACCAGGTAGTTCATTTGTTAATCCTAATACTCCATTACGTGACGCGTTAACTAAGAGTGCAACGGAACAAGTATTGAAATACACCGCTATGGGTGATGATTTCCGTCCTATCGGTCACATGATTAATGAAAAAGCGATCGTGAATGCCATTGTCGGTTTGATGGCAACGGGTGGTTCAACTAACCACACGATGCATCTTGTTGCTATTGCAAAAGCGGCAGGCATTATCATCAACTGGGACGATTTCGATAAAATCACCAAAATCATTCCATTGTTGACACGTATTTATCCAAATGGCGATGCAGATATTAACCATTTCCAAGCTGCCGGTGGTATGGGTGTATTGATTGGCGAGTTACTCAAGCATGGATTAATGCATGAAGACATCATAAGTGTTGCATCAACCCGTGGCATGAACAGCTATACCCAAGAGCCGAAACTGGTTGATGGCAACTTGATTTGGGAAGAAGGTCCAGGAAAATCACTGGATGAAGAAGTTATTGGTACAATCAAGCAGCCATTTTCTAATACTGGCGGCTTACATTTGATCCACGGTAACTTGGGTCGAGGCATGTCAAAAATCTCAGCGGTTGCAGAAGAGCATCAAATTGTCGAAGCCCCAGCAATGGTGTTTGATGATCAAGATGATGTGGTTGCAGCGTTTAAACGTGGCGAGATGGAACAAGACGTAATCGTTGTATTACGATTCCAAGGTCCGAAAGCCAACGGTATGCCGGAACTTCATAAATTGACGCCGCTATTAGGTTCGCTACAAGATAAAGGTTTCAAAGTAGCGATTGTTACTGACGGCCGTATGTCAGGTGCGTCAGGTAAAGTGCCTTCAGCGATTCATATTTGTCCAGAGTGTGAAGATGGTGGCCCACTAACACGTGTTCGCAGTGGCGATATGATTTACCTTAATACACAAACTGGCCTGTTAAATATCCAAATTGATAATGATGTATTTGAAAAACGTACACAATGCATCAAAGGTGATACTGAACATCACTATGGTATGGGTAGAGAGTTATTTGATAGCTTCCGTAAAGGTGTCTCATCAGCAGAAACTGGCGCTATTAACATGTTTAACGTTGAATAAATTGGAATAAATATACAAATGAGTAAAACGATTAAAGAAATTATGGATATCTCACCGTTGATGCCAGTTATGGTTATCAACAATGCCGATCATGCTGTTCCATTAGCACGTGCATTGGTAAACGGTGGTTTAAAAGTATTAGAAATTACATTACGTACAGATGCAGCTTTAGAATCAATTCGTCGTATTAAAGCAGAAGTGCCAGATGCTATTGTTGGTGCAGGTACTATCATTAATGAAGAAACATTAAATGCTGCCATCGAAGCCGGTGCAGAATTTATTGTTAGTCCAGGTACAACATCTGCATTAGCAGATGCTGCTTTGAAAACAGGTGTTCCGTTCCTACCCGGTGTTTCTACACCAGGCGAAGCGTTAGCATTGTTTGAAAAAGGCATCACTGAAATGAAATTCTTCCCTGCTGAAGCTGCAGGCGGTGTACCGATGTTGAAATCAATTGGTGCGCCAATTCCACAAATCACATTCTGCCCAACAGGTGGCGTAAATCAAAAGAATGTTAGTGATTATTACAGCTTGCCAAATGTAGCTGTAGTGGGTGGTTCATGGATGTGTGCAGCGAATTTGGTTGATAGTGAAAACTGGGCTGAAATTACCCGTTTATCAGCAGAAGCAATCGAACTTGCTACTGCTTAAAATAAGTAAATAATGAAATTGAAAAGGCCGACTTTATAGTCGGCTTTTTTATTGCTTCATTCAAAATCACGTAAAGTTGCTTATGCAGTTTTAGCGTCATCAGCCTGTTGCCAAGTTTGATATTTATTCAAAACCTTTTCTTCGAGGGCTATTCTCTTTTCCATGAATGATTGAAATTCTGGAAAGCCTAAGGCCTCGTGTGAATAGTTGTGGTTATATGACTTCGCCCATTCATAGGTAGCTTTAAAGGTTAAGCTAGGCTCTCGAAACGTAAGACCTTGTTTAACTGCCGATGAATTATTCACACGATTAAAGGCATCATATTTTTCGCCGCCAATGCCCAATACACTGCCTAAGTGCCACTCTTCATTTGTTAATGTGTCGACAAACTCTGGCGGAAAATAAACGACGTCGATGTTTGTTCCGGCGACTTGATTACAATAAGCATAAAATTGCCCAGCGCTACATTCTTCCTGCGGGCCAGCCAGATTAAATACGCCGGTTTTGCTGTGTGCTGCCATATCGAGCGACCATTCACATAGATCACGTACATCTATCCATTGAATCGGCACATCTGGCCCACGAAAGCTGCTCACCGTGCCACCACGTTTAAATCGTTCTATCCAATAATTAACGCGATAGGAGATATCAAATGGACCAGTGATTAGGCCAGGCCGAACAATTAGGTATTTATCAGGAAGCAGCTCTTGTAATACTTGTTCACAGGCTAATTTATTAGCGTCATAACCTTCAGCTTGTTGGTTTAAATCATCGACAGATTCGGCAATGAGTTCACATGTTTTTGTTGTTTCATCAAGAAATCTGACTCCTTCTATTTGATAAACACTAATGCTAGATATAAACACATAAGATTTAGTATTGTTGCCTAAGGCTTTGATGGATGAACGAAGTACTCGTGGCACATACCCACAAGTATCGATCACTACGTCCCACGATTCATCACCTAATAGATGAAGGTCGCTTTCTCGATCACCAATAACTTGCCTCACGCCTTCTATGGCTGGAGTCTTTAACTTTCCCCGATGAAAAATGGTCACCGAGTAGTCTTTTGCTAAGGCGGCAGCCACAAATTGTCTGCCAACAAATAAGGTGCCGCCTAATATTAATATGTTCATGTAATGTTTGCTTCCTTGCATCTGTCTTAGTTAAGTGTGGTGCTGCATATATTTAGGCGCCTAAAAGCGGAAGATGTTTTAGTTTATGGTAGTTAAGAGTAAGGGAGATGCAGTGTTTTAACGCATCTTCAGCAATAGCATCTTCAAACTTAAAGATAATGGCTCTGTTGCCTTGATAGCTAAATTCATTTTTATAAATTTCTCTAAACGTTTCTACCAGTTTGGTTTGGCAGTGGAAGTACATGCCATATTCTTCTGGTGACGATGAACTCCAAGCAATACGAACGGTACTACCATATTTGGTTAAATAACTAAGTTGGTCCCATTTTAAGGTTTCATCTAAGTCCTCGATGCCTTTTTCAGCAGCCACAGCTAAAATGAGCTGACGTAAATGTGACAACTTAGCTCTAACGTGATCTGGGTATGAATTGAGCTTATCTGAAGTGCCCATCTTTTTTATGGTGCTGAAACTAAAATACCACGCAGCAGCCAATCATGAAGCAATGCACTTGCACTATCAATAACGACTTGTGGATTAGGGTGTTGCAGTTCTTCAGTTATCAAAATGGCCGCTTCTTGTCCTGTCATCCCTTCATTTAATAGATCAATTAAACGGGCACTCACAGGGTTTAATTCCATAAAGGTAACTTTGTTATCGTTGCTGCGATAGACCAGAAAAAATAGCGGCGATTCATTTTGTTGTTGAGGTTGATGATCCGGTCCAATTTGATGAACCGCATAGTGATACATTAACGGCCAAGCTAGAGGGGAGGTATTAAATTTTGCATTTAATACATCTTCAACCGTGCTTAGTTCAAGTTTTTTCACTTCAGCATCAGAGACGCTTAATGCTAATTCAACCCATTCATAGTGAGCCAGTTCTTTAATAAAAGGCGGATCGTTTTTTAAATCACGCTCATCATCAAGATAGGCTAAAAACTCTCGAGCAATTTCATGAAATAACGGTGTCTTGCACTGATGTTTGATCATGAAATCTCGGATCATGGCATGCCAAGTTTCATCAGTAGTGATTTTTCTTAGTACCGGAAAGGCATTTGATACAAAACCTTCAATATTGTTGTAGAACAATTCACGATAGATCGCCATACGGCGTTGTTCAATATTATCAGGAGCGGGGTTATGCTCCGGATCTCGAATATGATTGGCAAATTGATACTGAGTATCGATAAAACTAGGTGATTTAGGCTGTGATGACATGATCGTGTTCCTGCGCGTTTTGATATTGACGAATTTTATCCATTTCGTTAAACAAAGATTGAAGCGAGGGAATATTAAAGTCGCGTTCTAATAAAGTGGGAATGACACCATGGTGTTGGTAGGTTTTTTCCAGCAACTGCCATACAGGATCAATAATATCTGCACCGTGAGTATCAACAATCAAATCTTCAGCTTCATTAAAGTGGCCAGCAATATGCAAATACGCGATACGCTCTTGAGGCACAGATTTGATATAGCTTTCGGCATCATAATTATGATTAATGCTGTTTACGTAAATATTATTTACATCTAATAACAAATCACAATCTGCTTCTGATAACACAGCATTTAGAAAATCAATCTCATTCATTTCCTGGCCGGGCGCCGCGTAATAAGAGACGTTTTCCATCACAACCTTACGTTCAAGAATGTCTTGCACACGCTGAATGCGCTTAGCGACGTGATGAACTGCCTCTTCAGTGAACGGAATAGGCATCAAATCATAAAGGTGGCCATTGTCACTGCAATAACTTAAATGTTCGCTATAACAAAGCACATTATGTTTATCTAAAAACTTTTTCAGACGCAGCAAAAAATGTTCATCAAGAGGTGCCGGGCTGCCAATAGATAAAGACAGGCCATGGCAGATCATTGGATAACGATCAGTAATATCGGCAAATTTTTTGCCTAATATCCCACCCATTTCCATCCAATTTTCTGGGGCGACTTCTAAAAAATCTGCAGCCTGATGATCAAGTGCTGCAAAGTCGTCCATAAAACTGCGACGAAGACCCAAGCCCGTTCCAGTAATGGGACACGATGCCGTGTTCATTGTCATGCTCCTAGAGTTATCAATGCTGTTAAGACAAATAAACCTACAAAATGTTACAGCTGATTATCACAATATTGACGATCAAAACTATCTACTCTTCGCTAATTTCAAACATCGTGCGATCAACACCTACATTGCCCGTTGTTTTATCAAACAAATAAACAATCGCTTTGTAATGACCATCTTCTTTAACCGTCGTTTTGCCAGAAAACATGCCGACAGGACCAGTGAAATCCAATGTCACTTCATCAACCTTATTTTCATCTTGCATGATGATGGCAGTGGCTTCGTAATTTTTAGGGTCCCACAAACCATCAGGAAAAATAGGGCAGCCACATAACATCGATGCTTTAGTATAAATATCAACCTGACCACCTTCCAAAACACGAGTCCAAGCATCAACAATAAACCCCGTCATATTGATGACAATGCCATCACCTAAGATATCTTTGCCTGGAATGACCCAACTAGTCATGCTGGCTTCTTGCAAAGCCTGACGGTAACCATAAGGACCAACAAGTTTGAAGCGCAATAGGCGGGGGCTTTTAATATCGACAGTGGCAATATAACCGGCTGTTTTATCATCCGTTAAACGCTCGCCACGTTTAATAGGCTCTTTGATTAATATATTAGTACTACCAGTTGAACCATTGATCCAACCTTGGTCTAAAATCTCACCGGTTTCAGCATCTTCAACCACCGCTTTAACACCGCCAACACTGGTCCCGATAAATTTGGCATCAACGGCTTTTGCCCGCACCATAATTTGAGTTTGTGTTGCAAAGCTTTGGACACTAAATGCCAGCCCCATTACAGCAACAGTGATGATGGTAAATAACTTCATGTTCTTGTTCTCCAGAATAACTAAATAATTTGAATGTGCCTGCTTTAGGCTTGCGATGGAGTATGTGTTGTTGTCCAAGCGTCAAAACCACCCAACATTGAACTGACATTAGTAAAACCTAAACTCATCAAGGTTTGAGTGGCTAAAGCAGAGCGCCCTCCAGTTTTACAATAGACCACGACAGGCTGAGCCATATCCTTAAAATCGGGATGGACACTGATTTTAAATTCCAACATGCCACGAGAAATATGTTTGGCATGAAGAATATGACCTTCGTCAAATTCACTTTGTTCTCGCACGTCTAAAAAAAGACATTCGTTGGCCAACATTTCTTGTGCTTGTTCTACCGTAATTTCATTAATAACGGCTTTTGCGGCTTGCACTAAATCCATTGCTGATTTTGACATGATTCTCACCTGAGTTCTGTTACTGATGGTATTAGTGTGAACATAAAACAAAGTACTCACAATTGCTAGCCTTATTGCATCTACTTTTGATCAAGTAGCTTGGGTATAACAACCAAAACAAGGATTGCTGTATCATTCTTGTTTTACAGAATTTAAAAAATCTACTTAATCTATGTTTGCTTATATTGTTAGACGAATTTTATACGCATTTCCAATCCTGCTGGGGGTTAACGCCTTAACCTTTGCTTTGTTTTTCATGGTCAATACACCCGATGACATGGCTAGAATGCAGTTGGGTGAAAAATACCTTACCCAGGAAGCAGTAGATAGTTGGAAACAGCAAAAGGGTTATGACAAAGCCTTGTTATGGAATGATGAAGCACAAGGCATTGAAAAAGTTACCGATACCATATTTACCGAAAAATCCTTAAGCTTATTTTTGTTTGAGTTTGGTCAAGCTGATGATGGTCGAGATATCGGACACGATATCCAAGTCCGTATGTGGCCAAGTTTAGCGATTGCCATTCCTATCTTCGTAATAGGCCTATTGGTTAATATTACCTTTGCGATATTAATGGTGTTTTTCCGAGCAACGTATGTTGATTTAGGCGGGGTAGTGATCTGCGTGATCATAATGTCGATTTCAAGTTTGTTTTATATTATTGGCGGCCAATTTCTGGTTGGCAAGATGATGCAATTAGTACCGATATCTGGTTATAGCGAAGGGTTTAGTGCCTTTAAATTTCTTATTCTTCCGGTGGTTATTGGTATTGTTTCAGGCATCGGTGCTGGCTCACGCTGGTATCGCACTTTGTTTTTGGAAGAAGTGTCTAAAGACTATGTCAGAACAGCACGTGCCAAGGGTTTATCGGAAGTACGAGTATTATTTAAACATGTACTGAAAAATGCCATGATTCCGATCCTTACCGGTGCGGTGGTGGTGATCCCTACCTTATTCATGGGCAGTCTAATTTTAGAATCCTTTTTTGGCATTCCAGGGCTTGGCAGTTACACCATTGATGCGATTCAAGCACAAGATTTTGCTATCGTTCGAGCGATGGTGTTTTTAGGTTCGGTTTTATATATTTTTGGATTGTTATTAACCGATCTTTCTTACACGCTGGTTGATCCGCGTGTACGCCTCGATGGCTAAAGTTGGTAACTTAAACAATGAATAATAATTCGGATTTACGGCAAGGTGCTTTAGCCTGTTTATTGATCACCGATCCGCAAACAAAAGTCGAACAAACGCAGTTGCTTTACAAACGTTGCTTAGCTGGCGAGTTAACTATCACTGACGATGAATTAACCGTTCCAGATGTAGCAGGACATCCTGACAAGCCGGAACTCGTTGCGCCTAAGGACTTACCTCGTCGAAGAAATAGCAAAGAGACGGGTGTCGCCACCTTAATCCATGCGGTTACCCATATCGAGTTTAATGCGATTAATTTAGCCTGGGATGCCGTCGCACGTTTTTCAGGCATGCCAAAACAATATTATGATGATTGGGCGAGGGTGGCATTTGAAGAGTCACAGCATTTTGTTTTACTGCGAGATCACTTATTAACACTAGGTTATGACTATGGTGATTTTCCTGCCCATAGTGGCATGTGGGATATGGCGAAAAAAACCCATGGTGATGTATTAAAGCGCATGGCCTTAGTACCCAGAGTATTAGAAGCAAGAGGTTTAGACGTTACGCCTAAAATGATGAATAAGTTACGTGGTGGCGGTGATCATCGTGCTGTTGAGATCTTAGAAATCATTCTGCGAGAAGAAATAGGCCATGTCGCCATCGGCACACATTGGTTTAACTATCTGTGTGAACAACGCCAGCTTGATCCCTTAAGCACCTTTAAAGAGTTGTTAGATACTTACTTTGCGGGTGAACTACGTGGGCCTTTTCATACCGAAGCACGAATGCAAGCAGGGTTTACCGAAGCCGAAATGGCTTTACTCGAAGGACGCTAAGCTTCTTTCTTTGCTTGTTTTTCTGCCGCTTTGTCAGCGTCGGCTTTTTTCTTTTGCATCTCAGCTTGTTGGCGACGTGATTCTTTTGGATCAGCAATCAATTTACGATAAATTTCAATGCGATCTTTACTGCGTAAAGTGGCGGTGAGTTTGCACATTTTTCCAAAAATGCCACATTTATCTGTAGTGAGATCAATCTGAGGAAAACGCTCTAAAATACCGGAACGCTTGATTGCTTCTTCCACCACACAATCATCAGGCACTTCTAAGGATAAAATGACCTGTTCATCAGGCATCGCATAAGAAACTTCGACAATGATATGTTTAGGTTCCGCCATAAATATCCTCGGCACGTTTGCAAAAAGCATCTACCAGTGAACCTGATATTTGGGTAAAGATAGGGCCTAAAGCCATGCTTATTATGCGGTTTGAAAATTCGAAATCCATATCTAACTGAACACGACAACCTTCGTTATTGCCAATCGATTTAAATTGCCAATGACCTTCCAAATGTTGAAAGGGGCCATCAATCAATTCAATGGCAATTGATTCATCTTCGATTAATTTGTTGCGGGTGGAAAACACATGGTGAATACCACCTTTAGCTAAATCCAAAGAAGCAGAAATGGCATCATCAGTTTTACTGATAATCTTACTGTCACGGCACCAAGGTAAAAATGAAGGGTAAGCTTCCACATCATTGACCAAGTCATACATTTGTTCTGGTGTATACAACACCAGAGAGCTGCGAGTAATAGTTGTCATCTAATCTCTTGAATAATACGGGTACATTGCCTTATAGGCCAAACGCATCCATGAGTCCTTTCAGGAACACAATAACGATCGCGGTTGGCGTGATAAAGCGGATCAAAATACGCCAGCCATGATAAAAGATTGGCTGTTGAATTGCCAATTCTTCCATCGTACTGCTTTGTTTCATAAACCAACCTGCAAAAATCGCAATGAATAAACCACCCAAAGGCAGCATGATATTTGCGGTTAAGAAATCTAATAAATCAAACGCGGTTTTGCCAAACAATGTCCATGTTTGCCCTATATTAAAGGAGAATACTGTTAACAAGCCGATCGTCCAGACCGTACCACCAATCAGCACACACGCTCGACGACGAGAGATATTTTTATTTTCAACTAACCACGCAGCCGCCGGTTCAATTAAGGAAATGGCCGAACTCCACGCTGCAAATACCAATAAGACAAAGAACAAACCACCAAAGAACTGACCACCGGCAATATGACCAAATGCAATGGGCATAGTTTCAAAAATAAGACCAGGTCCTGCGCCTGGTTCCATGCCATTAGCAAACACCAGAGGAAAAATAGCCAAACCCGCGAGCAGGGCAACCAAAGTATCGGCCATTGAAATAGTAATAGAGACCTTAGTAATTGACGTACCTTGAGACAAATACGAACCATAAACCATGATCGCACCCATACCTAAACTTAAGGTAAAGAACGCATGGCCCATCGCAATTAAGACACCTTCACCGGTGAGTTTGGAAAAATCAGGTGTAAACAAGAAGCGCACAGCCTCAGCAAAATGCTCACCGGTGCTAGCGGCCGCATAACCAACCAACAAGAGTAATAGAACAAACAGCGCAGGCATTAAAAAACGCACCGACTTTTCTAAACCATGTTGTACACCACGCGCCACTACCGTCATCGTGATGAGCATAAAGATAGTATGCCAAGCGAGCAAACGTTCAGGATCGCCCGACAACGCTGCATAAATACTATGAGCACCGTCAGGGGTAACACCTTCAAACACACCGCTAAAGGCACGAAAGATATAAGCCATTGCTTGACCAGCAATCACACTGTAATACGACAGGATAAAGATCCCAGCGACGATACCGCTCCAACCAAGGTA
>ENA-OSET01004492-OSET01004492.1-sediment-metagenome-genome-assembly--contig:-NODE-4492-length-12317-cov-6.027614_pt1 | contig 12317 bp, 9 predicted proteins | sample MGYA00237882_ERZ534229 | MGnify/ENA primary metagenome ERZ534229 (study PRJEB26408, sample SAMN06266212) | sediment metagenome | isolation source: Hudson Canyon methane seep mesocosm | place: USA:Hudson...
GTGCTGGGATCATAGACCACCTCCTTATTAACTGTAATTATATACAGTATTGCAACAGTTTACAAAAACATAGCCTTCTGAAAATAAGCAAAGCCTTCTTTAAAACTCGGCCTTGATAATTGTTTCAGTTCTTCTCTTCTCTAACGCACTAACGCTTTAATATTTGAAAGTTGTATTCACTCAACTTAGGCGACAGCTTGCGAGAAAATTTACGAAAGTTAAATGGGGCTGTGCTGCAGTTTAGACTGGTTTTGACGTCTTCGATGTTATTACCAGTAACCATTTCCATTTTAAGATGGAAGTTAAGCGTTTGCTCGATAAAGTCAACCTTATGATGATAGTCATAAAGAAGAACAAGTGCCCAAGCACCAAGATACTGATTACCACCAAGAGACGCGGAGTTCCAACCATTTTGCACGCCCTTTATCGCGGGGTCCAACCAATCCACTCCGCCTATCAAAAATGTTTTATTCTCATTCGCAAGATCATTGATGGCTGAGGCAAAAAGATCTGCTGCCGTCCACACCACCTGAGGTTGAGAATAACGTCTACTGAGCGCTTCATAAACTCTAACCGCTTCTTTATCTCGCCACTGAATAGTGTTCACTATCTGAAACAGATTAACCTCAGGGTGTTCTGCAATGGCTTGACGCAACCCACGTATTCGATTTTGGGCTACCGTGTCACCAATTGGACCGCTAATACCGATAAGGTCTATACGGTTCTGTTGGTTGTATAAATTTCGATTTTTGGCTTCAATAATTAAATAGTTTGCTAAGTCATAGCCTGCTAAATAGTTATCGTAATCAATATGTGCAAGCCAATTTTTAAAAACTACACGGGGTTGCTTGAGCCTCTTTAGTTCATCTCCGTGAAATTCGGCATCAATAGAAAGCATTTCAACGTGATAACGCTCCCCTAACTCGAGAAATCTACGAGCTGTTTTTTTATAAGGTTTAAATATGACGTAATCCGGTTTTTGCTCACTTGCTAAGAGCTTTTCAAGATCTGTGATGTAACGATGGTGATCCTCATGGGAAAAGTGAAGAGATACATCAACATTTAAATCATCAGCTGCTCGTTGCAAACAAGTGGTCATCCCTTGCCAATACTCAGTGGGTGAATGAGGGTTAAAAAATGCTACTTTAAACGCTGTGTCTTCTTTATCTTCGTTGGCGAACACCAAGAAAGAACAAAGGAATAGAATAAGAAAAAGATAATTCACAATTAAGAGCCGAAAGTATTTTGCTTCATAGCACAATCCTATTTTTGAATTTGCAGCAGGTGTTTTGAAATGCACCTTTCGAGTTACACAGAATGTCTGACTAATTGTCTCATAACTCCCAACGTCTAAATATATAATTTTAAGGACCTGTGCCACAGTGTCATTGAAATACTGTCATTTTACTATTTCAGTAGTACACATAAAACATGTCTAGCTTATTGTAATTAGAATTAACTTTTACCTTCCATTTACTTCATATAATCTAGCAGAATCAGGTTATTAGGAGCTAGATTAGGTGTCGAACGACGAAAAGAAATATCGAGCATTCATATCTTACCGTCACGCTGATAACAATCAAGCAGGTAGACAATGGGCTACTTGGTTACATCAAGCAATTGAAACCTATGAGGTACCTGAAGAGCTTGTTGGTAAAGAAAATGCGAGAGGTGAGATTATTCCTGCTCGTATTTTCCCAATATTCAGAGACGAACAAGCCCTTCCGGCCCATTCGGATCTAGGGAATGCTATTACCCGAGCTTTGGATGATACCCATCTGCTGGTTATCTTGTGCTCCCCTAATGCTCGGGCCTCAAAGTATGTCAGTGATGAAATTGATTATTTCAAAAGAGCAGGGTACTCCGACCGTATTATCGCCGCTGAGCCCAATACCAGTTGGGATACAAGTAAACACCGCTTAGACTTTTCAGCAGAAGATGAGTGTTTCCCAGAGCCACTACAGTATTTATATTCCAGCACAGGCCAACGTACTGAGCAAATGGCAGAGCCCATCGCCGCAGTTTTTAGAATTAACCTTAATGGTAAAAAAGAGCAGGGCTGGACCAATATACAGGCTCTACGTAAATATTTGGAAAGCCCTCAGTATGCCCAGTCACATGGGAGCAACCTAAGTAAGCAAGTTATTAATGAGTCTGTAGACGCCTACAAGTCTCAACTTCAGTTGATGCTACTAAAAATCGTAGCAGGCATTATTGGTGTGCCACTAGATGATTTAACTCAACGAGATAAAGCTGATCAATTAGAGTTGGCAAACAGTAAGGCCAAACGTTTACGCCAGTGGCTCATAGCTGTTGGTCTATTAGCGATAATTGCTGTCATGGCCGGTATTTTTGCTTATGGGAAACAAAAAGAGGCTATAGCCAATGAGAAAGTTGCTCAAGAACAAAGGGGCATTGCCCAAAACCAACTGATTAACGCTAATCACAATTTTGGTATGGTGGTATTTGAAAGAGCGATGGAAACCTTTGATGAAAAACGTTTTTCTGATGCCGCATATTATGCAGCTAGACTACATCCATTACTTAAAACGTCTGAGTTAAAACAGAAAAACAATGATTTATGGATGCAATCTATCCAGAGCCCTAAACAAATATGGGCATCTCCAGTAGGCAGACATCATGACGATTTTGTTAACGATGTGGCTATTTCATCAAATGGAAAACTATTAATAACGGGGGGGTATGACAATAAAGTTAAAATTTGGGAGGTTAAAACGGGTGAACTTAAAGCCAGCTTGTTACATGACGATGATGTGAATTCTGTTGCTTTATCACCAGATGGAAAGGTTATTGCAGTAGGTGCCAACAACAGCACCATTTACCTTTGGGATAGGTACAGTGAAAAAATTACTAAGGTTTTAACCGAACACACAAGAATGGTGAACGACGTGCTTTTTTCGTCAGATGGCACAACGCTTTATTTGGCATCCATGGACGGTACAGTGCGTAAATGGGATGTGCATTCGGATAACGAAGAGTCTAGGGTTGTTTATGAGTTTGACAATATTGTGTCAGATATTGCCATTAGTACCGATGATACTATGTTAGCCATGGGCTCGAAGAACCGAGCGGTGGTCTGGGATTTGAATAACAACCTGATTATGCAGGACTTCAAGGCATTAAAAGGCAGTGTTTTTGGGGTCGAGTTTTCTCCAGATACTAATTTATTATCGATTGCTCATGGCTCTAGGGTCGACATCTGGAATTTAGCACTTCAGCAGGTTTTACATGTTCTATCCGATCATTTTGGGCAGATTAATAGCGTCAGTTTTTCTTCTGATTCGAAGTTACTTGTCACAACTGGTAATGACGAGAAAGTAATTTTATGGAATGTTAAACAAGGAACAAAAATTCAAACCTTTGAAGGCCATAGTAGTTATGTTCGTAATGCAGGTTTTTCAACAGACAACAGCTCTATTTATTCAGTTGCCTGGGATAACACAATAAGAGTCTGGGATATTAACAATCAAGACGATGTGAAATTGGCTGGAGGCAGTCACATTGACGATGTAAATGCAGTGGCTATTTCTCCTGATGGAAACATTATTGCGTCAGCTTCGGTAGACAAAAGCATTCACCTTCGCGATACCCAAACAGGAAAGATTTTACATATTTTAAAGGGCCATAAGGAGGAAGTGTTTGATATTTCATTTACTTACGATGGAACAGTACTGGCATCAGGATCACGTGATCGAACCGTGAAGTTATGGTCAGTCAAAAATGGTGAATTATTACGCACTTTGACAGGGCATAGAAACCTAGTGAGAAGTGTTGCCTTTTCTCCTAGTTAATTGTTACTAGCATCATCGAGTAATGATAAAACTATCAAACTTTGGGATGTGGTAAAGAATAAAGTTATTCACACATTAACAGGCCATGATAAAACAGTTCGCACAATAGCTTTTAGTCCAGATGGAAACATGTTGGCATCTGGCTCTTGGGATAAAAGCATCAATCTTTACAATAGTGATACAGGAGATTTAATCCGTACCTTAAAAGGTCACGACAGTTCGGTGGAAGATTTAGAATTTACTGAGGGTGGGGCATTTTTACTTTCTGCCAGTCGGGACGGAACTATCCGCTTATGAGACGTGTTAACAGGTAAGGAAGTCAGGCGCTTTGTGGGGCATTCCGGTGACGTTAATAATATTTCAAATTCATCGAAAACTGGCATTTTGGCATCAGCTTCAAATGATAACACTATTGTATTGTGGGACTATGACTCGGGTAGGATACTCATCCGTTTGACCGGGCATACAGACGATGTTTCAGCAGTAGCTTTTCATGCTAATGGACACACTTTAGTCTCAGGGGGGCTAGACAGTACCGTTAGATTATGGGATATGGGTTTAAAATATTCTTCCCTTCATAATAACTAAAGCATTCACTGGCGATCATTTTTCTTTGTCGTCAAATGAAAAATATTTGGCGTCAAGCGAAGGAAATATTGTCACCCTTTGGGACTTTGAAAACCGCATCAAATTAGAAACCTTTACTGTAGGCGAAGAGACCATTCTAGGATTGGCGTTTTCCCCAGACAATAAAACCTTGGCCATTTCCAATCGCACAAATGAAATACATATGGTTTCGACAAATGCGGGTAAAAAAGTATTTGAGCAATTAGCACATTTAAAACAAATCAATTCGCTTTCGTTTTCACCCGACGGTCACAAGCTAGTGACTAGTTCAGAGGATTACACGGTAAAGTTATGGGATGTTACTCAAAAGGGAAAATTAATCGCTACTCTTACACATGAGCATGTAGTTTATAGCGCGTCATATTCCCATTCCGGTAAGTATATTGTGACTTCAGCACTGGACAATAAAATACGAATTTGGGATGCCGAAACGTTTCAGATTATCAAAACTTTATCGGGCCATACTGACGCCGTTCGCAAGGTTGTTTTTTCTCCAGATGATCAATATGTTGCTTCTTCGTCATCCGATAAAACAGTACGTATATGGAATGTCAAAAATGGTAAAAATATCAAAACGCTTAAGGGCCACACACGGACTGTTAATAATGTAATTTTTAGTCCAGATGGTCAGCGGCTCGCTACAGTTTCAGGAGATGATTCCATGCGATTATGGGACATAGCCACATCAAAACAGCTGGCTTTTATAAGTCACCCAAGGTTATTGGCAAGAGAATTAACATTTTCTGATAATGACAATGAATTACTGTTCATAATTGGTAATAACATCAGCGTTATTTCTCTTGATTCATTTTTTGCAATTAATGATGAACAGTACCGAACAAAATGGCTAAATCAGCAGGATGATTTACTAAAAAGAGAACTACAAGGCTCTGTTCTGTCTTACAAGGCTTTTCCGCCAAATTTGTATGTAAGTAGTCAGTCATCCTCCCCTAAATGGGGCCCTAACAATCCTTTCTATTGGATCGGTAAAGCGAATAATGGAGATAGCAATGCTATGTACCAACTGGGATTAATACATCATCGGGGACGTCACTTCGAGCAAGCAAAGTTTTGGTACAAACAGGCCCTAGATAATGGAGAAAACAAAGCAGGTGATAAGCTGGAGTTGTTAGAAAAAGAGGGGGGTGGTAAAAATTAAATACCTTTGTTTACTTAGATTTTGCTGAGTTTTAACAAAAAAAAACGACCAATAAAGGTCGTTTTTTAATAAGCAATAGTATTATTTTTCGATTTTACTATACGGACGTTGTGCTTCACCAGTGTACAACTGACGAGGACGACCAATTTTCTGTCCTGGTTGGCTTAACATTTCATGCCAATGTGATACCCAACCTACTGTCCGTGCCAAGGCAAAGATACAAGTAAACATATTGGTAGGAATTCCAATCGCTTTTAAGATAATGCCAGAGTAGAAATCTACATTCGGGAAGAGTTTTTTCTCGGCGAAGTAGGGGTCGCTCAAAGCAATTCTTTCAAGCTCCATGGCTACGTTAAGAAGTGGATCATCAATATTCAATTCTGCTAATACTTCATGACAACTTTCACGCATCACAGTGGCGCGAGGGTCGAAGTTTTTATAAACCCTATGACCAAAGCCCATTAAGCGGAACGGGTCTGCTTTATCTTTGGCTTTAGCAATAAACTCAGGGATACGGTCAACAGAGCCTATTTCTTCAAGCATGTTCAAACAAGCTTCGTTGGCTCCGCCATGAGCAGGTCCCCACAATGACGCAACTCCTGCTGCAATACATGCATAAGGGTTAGCACCAGAAGAACCGGCCAAGCGAACTGTAGAAGTTGAAGCATTTTGTTCGTGGTCAGCATGTAAGATAAATATTCTATCAACTGCTTTAGCAACAGCAGGGCTGATTTTATAGTCTTCGGCAGGTACAGAGAACATCATATTTAGGAAGTTTTCTGCATAGCTTAATTCGTTTTTAGGGTAAACAAATGGCTGACCGATATTGTATTTATAACACATGGCAACCAAGGTCGGCATTTTAGCCACTAATCGGTATGCGCTGCGCAGTCGTTGTTCAGGATCATGAATATTCAAGTCATCATGATAAAAAGAGGCCATTGCACCTACTGTTCCACATAACATTGCCATCGGATGCGCGTCGCGTCTGAAACCTCGGAAAAAGTTATTCACTTGGTCATGCACTAAAGTATGACGAGTAATCGTATCTTTAAAGTCTTTGTATTCTTCGGTATTGGGAGTTTTATCATGCAAAAGCATATAAACCACTTCAATATAATCTGCATCTCTAGCTAATTCTTCAATGGAATAGCCTCTATGCAACAAAATGCCTTTGGCGCCATCAATATAAGTGATCGATGATTCACATGAGCCAGTTGCCATAAATCCGGGATCATAGGTAAAGTATCCATTAGCGCCTAGAGATCTTATATCTATTACATCGTGGCCTGCAGTACCAGACAAAATCGGTAGTTCGATTTCTTTATCACCGGCTTTTAAAATGGCTTTATTATCTGCCATATACTGTTCTCCTCAGAATCGTTTTATGTCCACTAAACAGCATAGTTTGCTATTTACTGGGGGGGAAATTGCGGCTATTTGAACTTAGAATGACTTCTAATGTCAATTTTAATGCGTTTCCGCTTAATAAATATTCACTCTTTTAGCCCTCTTAAAGCAAATAAAATTTTGGCATAGCTTGGTTAAGTTTCGTATTAGGCTCACATTCTCCTGTGCAATTACTAAATGTATGAGCAACTTAGTACTTATAAACCTTTAATAAAGAACAATAATTGTATTTATTTGAATCGCTGGATATACTTCTTATGCTTAAAGCACTTCATATAGAAAAGATAGTTTTTAGTTAACTTTTCTTTAACAAAGTGGCAACAATCTTAGGGAAAAGAAATTGGATTTTAGCAAAGAAACTAACATGCAAGATGTTACTAGCCGAAATGTTTAAACCACCTACGGGTATAAAGAGCGATAAACGTGAAAAAACAAAGACCAGTTAATTTACAACTCAATACGATTAGTTTTCCTCCCGCAGCTATTACTTCCATTCTCCATCGTGTTACAGGCGTCGCAATGTTTTTTGCATTGATGTTTGTGATCTGGGCTTGGGCGACGTCTGTATCATCTCCAGAGGGTTTTACATTTGTTCAAGAACAAATGGCAGGTCCTTTAGGTAAGTTTGTGAGCATTGGCACCATTTCTGCCTTGATATATCACGTGTTAGGAGGTGTTAGGCACATGATTATGGACATGGGGTATTGGGAAGAGCTGCAATCTGGTGATCTAAGTGCCAAAGCAATTATTGCTGCATGGATCATCTTAACTATCTTAGTAGGAGTTGTATTATGGTAACGGGTCAAGCAAGTTTAAAGCGTAATGGTGTACAAGATTATGTCAGCATTCGTGCCACTGCCATCATCATGACCGCATTCTCATTGTTTATGGGATGGTTTTTTATATCTACTCCAGAAGTGACTTACGCTATTTGGAATGATTTATTCTCTGGTTTAGCAATGAAAGTATTTACTTTCTTGACGCTAGTTTCAATTATGTTTCATGTTCGTATCGGCATGTGGCAAGTCTTAACAGACTATGTAAAAGCGCCAGGTCTGCGCGCGTTTATTCAATTTATTCTTAACCTAATTGCATTTGTTTATGTGGTTGTTGGTTTATTTGTTTTGTGGGGTGTGTAAATGAGTATTCCTGTTCATGAGTATGATGCAGTTGTAATTGGTGCTGGCGGCGCGGGTATGCGCGCAGCATTGCAGATTTCTGAGTCGGGTAAGTCCTGTGCTCTTTTATCAAAAGTATTTCCTACACGTTCACATACAGTTTCTGCTCAAGGTGGAATTACAGTTGCTTTGGGTAATGCCCACGAAGATAACTGGGAATGGCACATGTACGATACCGTTAAAGGTTCCGATTATATCGGTGACCAAGACGCGATTGAATATATGTGTAAAACAGGTCCTGAAGCCATTATTGAAATGGAGAATATGGGATTACCTTTTTCGCGTTTCGAAAACGGAAAAATTTATCAAAGACCTTTCGGCGGTCAATCGCAAAACTTTGGCGGAGAGCAAGGTGCTCGTACTGCTGCAGCTGCCGATAGAACAGGTCACGCTTTATTACATCTGCTTTATCAGCAAAATGTTAAGAACAAAACAAAAGTATTTAGTGAGTGGTATGCACTCGACTTAGTGAAAAACCAAGACGGTGACGTTGTTGGATGTACTGCTATTGATATTGAATCTGGTGAAGTCGTTTATTTCAAATCCAAAGCAGTAGTATTGGCAACAGGTGGTGCAGGGCGTATATATGCTTCTACTACCAATGCGCATATTAATACTGGTGATGGATTGGGCATGGCGCTACGCGCTGGTGTTCCCATGCAAGACATGGAAATGTGGCAGTTCCACCCAACAGGTATTGCTGGTGCCGGTACTTTGGTGACTGAAGGTTGTCGAGGTGAAGGTGGTTATCTTTTAAATAAAGATGGTGAGCGTTTCATGGAGCGTTATGCACCGAATGCGAAAGATTTAGCCGGTCGTGACGTAGTCGCCAGATCAATGATGACAGAGATTCGTGAAGGTCGTGGTTTTGATGGCCCTCTAGGTCCACATTGTAAGTTGAAGCTTGATCATTTAGGTAAAGATGTACTTGAATCGCGTTTGCCGGGGATTTTAGAATTGTCTCGTACTTTCGCTCACGTTGACCCAGTTAAAGAACCTATCCCCGTTATTCCAACTTGTCATTATATGATGGGTGGTGTGCCGACTAATGTTGACGGTCAGGCTCTTAGCGTTGACGCCAACGGAAACACAGCTCCTATTAAAGGTTTGTTTGCTTGTGGTGAAATTGCTTGTGTATCTGTTCATGGTGCTAACCGATTAGGTGGTAATTCGTTATTAGATTTAGTGGTATTTGGTCGTGCAACAGGTTTGCATCTTGGTGAAGCGATTGACGGAATTGATGCTCGCGAAGCATCATCTGATGATGTTGATGAGGCTATGGTGCGCTTTAATCGTTGGGAGAACTCAACAGTTGGTAAAGGCGAAGATCCTGTACAAATTAAGAAAGATTTGCAGCAATGTATGCAATTAAACTTCTCGGTATTTCGTGAAGGCGATTCAATGGCAACCGGCTTGAAGGAGTTGGGTGATATCCGCGAAAGACTAGAAAATGCACGCTTGGACGATAAGAGCAACGATTTTAATACCATGCGTATTGAATGCCTAGAGTTAGATAATTTGATGGAAACTGCATATACAACAGCGGTAGCCGCTAACTTCAGGACTGAGAGTCGTGGAGCGCACAGTCGTTTCGATTTCCCAGATAGAGATGATGATAATTGGTTGTGCCATTCTGTTTACTTACCAGAAACTAAATCAGTGATAAAACGTGAGGTGAATATGACACCTAAATTGCGTGAAGCCTTTCCACCTAAAGCAAGAACGTACTAGGAGTAACGACCATGCAATTAAATTTTTCAGTTTACCGTTACAACCCTGATGTTGATGACGCTCCTCGTATGCAAGACTATCAGTTAGAGGTCGAAGAAGGCCAAGACATGATGGTATTGGACGCATTAATAGCCCTAAAAGAAGATGATCCTACTTTGTCATTTCGCCGTTCATGCCGTGAAGGTGTATGTGGCTCTGACGGCGTGAACATGAATGGTAAAAACGGCTTAGCCTGTATAACACCGCTATCAGCACTTAAAGGTTCTAAAATAGTGGTTCGTCCGTTACCTGGATTACCAGTAGTACGTGATCTAGTAACTGATATGACACAATTTTATACTCAGTATGAAAAAATCAAGCCGTTTCTCATTAATGATGATAAACACGCGCCAGCCCGTGAATTTTTGCAGTCTCCAGAAGAAAGAGAAAAGCTTGACGGTTTGTATGAATGTATTTTATGTGCATGCTGTTCGAGCTCATGCCCGTCTTTCTGGTGGAATCCTGACAAGTTCATTGGCCCTGCTGGTTTGTTACATGCTTATCGCTTTTTAGCCGATAGCCGAGATACTGCTACAGATGAGCGCTTAGGTGGGTTAGATGATGCGTTTAGTGTGTTTAGATGCCATGGCATCATGAATTGTGTCAGTGTTTGTCCCAAAGGATTAAACCCTACTAAAGCGATTGGTCATATTAAATCCATGCTGTTGAAACGAGCAGTCTAGATTATTGCCAAGAATAAAATAACGTGTGCGTAAGCACACATAATTGCAAGTCTGATTAAAGCAAGGGACGACAATGCAACAAAGCGTGATGAAAGCATGGTGGGACTCCTCTCACATGGCTGGTGGCAACGCTACTTATATCGAAGAGATGTATGAAGCCTATTTGGACGATGCGCAAAGCGTATCCGAAGAATGGCGAGGCATTTTTGAAAAGCTACCTAAGCTTGATGGGGTAGGGGTTGAAACAAAACATAGTCTTGTTCGAGATCAATTTCGTACATTAGCTGCGCTTGGGCCTGCGGCTCGAGTTGGCTCTGGTGCCGCACCATCAAGGACAAGTGGTGGTGACGATAAACAAGTTAAAGTATTGCAGTTGATTAACGCCTTTAGATTTAGAGGCCATCAACATGCCAATCTTGATCCCCTTGAGTTATGGAAACAGCCAAGAGTCAGAGATTTAGAACTGTCTCACCATAACCTTTCTGAGAAAGATTTTGATACCACCTATAACGTAGGTTCTTATGCTATTGGCAAAGAATCCATGCCTTTAGGTGAGTTATTTGCCTCTCTTAACCGCACTTATTGTGGGTCCATCGGTACTGAGTACATGCACATTACCGATACTGAGCAAAAGCGTTGGGTTCAGCATCATATAGAATCGGTTCAAGCCAAACCTGAAATATCTAGAGAAGAAAAAGTCAGTATTCTCAAAGGATTAGTGGCTGCAGACGGTATGGAAAAATACCTAGGTGCTAAATTCCCTGGTGCCAAACGTTTTTCTCTTGAAGGGGGGGATTCGCTCGTTCCTATGTTGAAAGAGCTAATCACTCGTGCGGGTACCTCTGGTACCAAAGAGGTCGTTGTCGGAATGGCTCATCGAGGCCGTTTGAATGTACTTATTAATGTTATGGGTAAAAATCCATCGAAATTATTTGATGAGTTTTCTGGTAAGCACGATGAAATCTTAAGCTCTGGTGATGTGAAATATCACCAAGGTTACTCGTCTGATTTTGTTACCCCAGGTGGCAATGTTCACTTAGCGCTAGCTTTCAACCCCTCACATCTAGAAATCGTTAACCCAGTGGCTATCGGTTCAGTGCGTGCCCGACTTGATAGACGTGACTGTGACCAAGGTGATTTAGTTTTACCTATTACTATTCATGGTGACTCAGCTATTGCTGGTCAAGGTGTTGTACAAGAAACCTTTAATATGTCGCAAGCGCGTGCATTTAAAGTAGGTGGCACGGTACGCATCGTCATTAATAACCAGGTTGGTTTTACTACATCAAAAGCCGAAGATACTCGCAGCGGTGAATACTGTACTGAAATTGCAAAAATGGTACAAGCTCCTATATTACATGTTAATGGCGATGATCCTGAAGCCGTAATCTTAGCAACACAAATAGCATTAGATTATCGTAACGAATTTAAGCGCGATGTCGTGATTGATTTAGTTTGTTACCGTCGTCATGGTCATAATGAAGCTGATGAGCCAAGTGCCACGCAACCATTGATGTACAAAATCGTTAAAAAGCATGCCACGCCACGTCAATTATATGCTGATAAATTAATTAGCGAAGGTAGCTTAAGCAAAAGCAATATTGATGAGCTCACTGCTTATTATCGTAAGTTGCTTGATGAAGGTCAATGTACGGTTGACCAATGGCGACCGATGACT
>ENA-OSET01004494-OSET01004494.1-sediment-metagenome-genome-assembly--contig:-NODE-4494-length-12313-cov-16.578947_pt1 | contig 12313 bp, 12 predicted proteins | sample MGYA00237882_ERZ534229 | MGnify/ENA primary metagenome ERZ534229 (study PRJEB26408, sample SAMN06266212) | sediment metagenome | isolation source: Hudson Canyon methane seep mesocosm | place...
ATTCCTTTTGATTGCGATACCTTTGCCAGAGATGCTTTATACACATTGATGAATTCAATTGCTGAGGTTAAGGCTGATCATAACGAAAACCTTGAAATTGAGGGTATTATCGTTAACCAGTATCAAAAACAAGCCAACTTACCACGTCAATTAGTTGAGGAATTAATTGGAGAAGGTCATCCTGTTTTAGAATCAAAAATTTCTCCTTCCGTAAAAGTAAGAGAATCACACTCTGTGTCACAACCTCTAATTCATTATGCACCTAACCACAAATTAGCTGATGAATACCGGGCTTTATATGTAGAAATACATTAAGCCCCTTTAAAAACACACTTTCATACGGTATGACGGATATTAGCAACCCGTCATCACCGTATGAATTATTTGGATTATACTGCACTAGCCAATCCCTGCAGTACTAGTTACTAAAAAATGGAACAGATATGCCATTTAAATCAAAACTAACTCATGGGCTACTATTTCTAATAACGCCATTAACATGGGCCACTGACCTGGAACTTGATGTCTCTGGATACAATGATTCAGGATTTATATACGGTACTGTAGACGGAAATGCAGATTCAATGGATGTTGAAGGGTACCTAACCACAGAAGAAAGTAATGAGCTTTATTTTGAAGGAGAAAGAGTGGGGGATTCTGAAATAGAAGGGGTTGATGAAAATGGTAATTATATTGAGTTATCTATAGATTAAAAAAACCATAGAGCCAGATAAGTCATAAACTCTTTCCTACTCAATACATAGCATCCACTCAACAGGACATTAGACAAATATCAAGGAGCTTATAATGATTTTTTTTCTCCGAAAATCACTCATAATATTCAGTTTAATACTCAGCACCTCAAACTCGTTTGCAAGTTGCGAATTTGACCAACCGCAAGATCGTGTTGCCTTAATTATTGGAAATACTCAATACAACTTTGTTAGCCCGCTAAATAATCCATCAAATGATGCAAAAGCAGTAGCAAATATCCTTCGACATTATGAGTATAGTGTAATTGAACGCACCGACTTAGCCTTATCTCAAATGCTCGAAGCCATCACCTGCTTTGAAGACACTCTTAAACCAGGTGGTGTTGGTGTTTTTTATTATGCTGGCCATGGTATTCAGTTAGGTCAACATAACTATCTATTACCAATAGATCTAAAAATAGACGAAGACAATCAAAATAAAGAAAACCAGATCAGGTCGAAATCCCTTGATTTTAATGACATTCTAACGATGCTTACCGATGCCAAGTTAACTAATAATATAATTATTCTTGATGCATGCAGAAACAACCCTTTTAAAGAAAAATCTCGCGGTTTATTTAGAGGTAAAGTTCAACTTAAACTAGAAAAAATTGCCGAACAAGGGTTCGCTGAAATTTCTGAATTATCAGCACCAGCCCGTAGCTACATTGCATTTGCCACAGGACCGGGCAGAACCTCATCCGATGGCGCTGGGGAAAATGGCTTATTTACATCTCACCTGTTAAAATATATGGATAACGCTGATCTAGATGTTAGTATTATTTTTGCTAAAACGGCAGCCAAGGTTTATAAAGACTCTAAGCAATACCAAATTCCCTGGAGAAAGACATCACTATTTGATAGTTTTTATTTTTCCCCGCCCCATATGCGAAGCAAAAAAATCATTTCCAATAATGAAAAACCTTTTACAGTAACAAACTCAGAGTCAGCTGGTTTTTTAAAGTATTTTAATAAAGGAAAACAATTACTACACGAAAAAAGCAGACCAAAGAAAGCATTGCTTATGTTTAAAAAAGCATTAAAACATTCGCAAACAAACTCAGATCTTTTTTATGAAATGGCAATTGCCAATTCGAACCTATTTAATCATGGCCAAGCTATTTATTTTTTAAAAAAAGCAGTTGCCATTAACCCTGAACATCCTTCTGCATACACATTACTTTCCCACAGTTATTTAAAACTAGGTGACGGAGAAAATGCAAAACATTTTAGGACAATAAAATAAAAAACAATTCTAATACACGAGGAGTTTTAAAATGCGAATATTCACTATTCTATTTCTAAGTTTAAATATAATCAGCTGTAGTACACAGGTAAAAGTATCTTCCACTCCTTCTGGAGTCAAAGTATCTGAAGCCATCAAAGGAGACCTTGGCATAACACCCACAAGCATGTCTTTTTCTAGTAGTGCTTGCGAAAAGATATTAGACTCCTGCTATTTAAGCTTTTATTTTTCAAAACCAGGCTATGAATCGCAACGTATTGAACGCATTGTGGGAGGAACTGGATCTAGCTTAATTTTTGGCGAAGATCTGCTTGTTCATGCCTACCTTAAAGAAATCAAAACGGAATTAACAGTAAGGGGCTTTCCAGTTTTTGCAAATCATAACATTTCTTACCAGAAAGATGATAATTCATGGCATGAACTAGCTTTAACCGGAAAAAATGGAACAATACCCTCCTTATTAGACGAAGAACCATGGCAAGGAAAGGACTACTGTATGATTAAATTAAATTTTGAGTCTCCAGGTTATTTCCCAACAGAAAACATTATTACCATAAAAAGAGGGCAGAAAAAACACTTTGAATATGTACTAGAAGAATATTCAATTTTTGGCAGCATTGACAGTGCCCCCCAAGGTGCAGATGTTTATGAACGTAATTTAGGCTATTTAGGAAGAACTCCTTTTCAAATTAACATCCCTTACGATCAATTAGTTCGAATCTCTCCTCAACGGAAAAATAAATTGAATGAACCCATCCAATTATTTCTCAAATTTTCCAAACCTGGATTTAAAGATTTAGAGAAAATATCGTCCATTGGTGAAATTGATGAAATGGAAGAACCAGACGATTTTTCAATTTCGGATAAACTAATCCATGTCAATCAGGAGTAACACTATGAGTTTTATTAAAATAATTATAACTATATTTATAGCATTGTTGCTCAGTTCTTGTTCAACCTCGTTAACTATAAAGTCTAACCCTACAGGTGCAAATGTTGTATTAAAGGGCACTGGAATAACTGCAATCACAGATCAAAAAATCAAAATCCCTAATAATTTATTTGATACCGCAATTGACGAATACATCCTTTATACAACTAGCAACCAATATAAAGCTGTAAATGTTAACACCAAAAACAAAGTATTAAACCAAGGAATAAATGCTGATAAATCAGATTATAAACTGGACGATGAGGGCATAGATGTCCGTAAAAGAATAACAGGGAGTAAAAGACAAGAGGTTCTTGTTTTTGAAAAAGAAGGTTATAGAACAGTAGAAAAAGTCACTGAATTAGAAAAAGGAGAGGCTAACACTATAACTGTTGAACTTGAAGAAGTTAATACACAGTTAAACATATCCTCTACCCCGGCCCCTACCCATCTTAAATTTATCACTTTAAACCCAAATTATAAAATCGAAGATCTACTACCATCAGATTGGCCTGAAGAATTTACCACACCTATTAACCTGTCTTGTACAGAAAATGAAGTTAAATATCTAAAAAATGTTAGTCTGAAAAAAACTTTTGGTGATGGCTATATTCCAACTGGTATGTATAGAGATTTGGGGAGAAAAGGTCTTCCATTAAAACTAAAAGAAAAAAAAGCAAATAATTTAAATATTTCATTAAAACCCGTAGTAACAACATTACAAGTGATGAGCACTCCCCCTGGCGCCACTGTAGAGGATATTAGTAGTGGTGGCTTTGGGTACCTAGGAGAAACCCCTCTAATCAGAAATTTCAATTGGGAAGATGTTGTTGAATGGTCAGAAAGAAGGGAATACAAATCAACTGAGGAAGAAGCTAATGCATATCAAAATAATGCTCGCACAGGTCCCGAGATGGAGGAGTTTTACACAGGAAAGGAATACAAATTTAAAAACATTAAACTCACAACAATAAAACGTGACCAAAAATTTGCCAACAATAAAAGGCTCCGATTAGAAAAAGGATTAATCTATCTAGACCTTAGAATTACTAAGCCAGGTTATGAAGATGCCTATTTAAAACGTTTACGCCTCCCTGTCGGTGAAGAGCGGTCTTTCCATAAAAATCTTAATGGAGAAATCACAAACATCAACTTTGCTAGTGACCCTGCCGGTGTACATGTTTATGTAACGCGGTCTACAAATAAAGATATTTATGATGCCACGACTGGAACCGTTACAAATCAAGCCATCTCTTATAAGAAACACCTTGGCACCACACCGTTTACACTTAATATGGATCCCACCGACCCATTAATCCATGGTGACAAGTTTATTTTAATGAAAACGGGGTATATAACAGTAGACGACCTGCAATATGCATACGGCAATACTAGTTACTATATGGTCATGGAACCCAAAAATATCAAAAAAAGATAACCTATCATGACCGGTACTTTACTCCCGCTGATTCAATGCGGGATAAAGCCCCCCTCCATAATAAAAACCATTCCACACAATTAAATTTTCGGCTTTTATAATGAATGGATAAGGTACATAAAACAGGCGATGCATCTATTTCAACAATTCTGGTATCAGCAAAAAAGTCCATAAAGAACCAAAAACGTAACCGAAACGGCGTATAAATTTTGTTTACCGCACCTGCTTAATCTATTAACAAAGTATACAAGCCTGCTTTCATAACCCGCTCTTCTGCTTGAGAAAGGCTACCGTTATCATCTAGTTCGGTAACCATTTCTTTTAAAACAAACTCCACCTGTTTTTTAGTCATTCCAACCATCAATTTAACATCATACAATAACTTTAAAAATATATAATCCATCCCTGTTAGCAAATAATCTGTTGATTTATCATTAAAAATCGAAGGAAATACTTTTTCAGAATCATTTGGCAAGCCCATCACTTGCGTTAATTCTTCTACAATACAGGCCACTAATTTTGCATGCGCTCTGGCTCTATCGACAGGAATAATGACAATTGCCTTACGAATACTATGGTCAGTATTAATGGAAAAATGTGCCAGGCAAACGCTGTTACGAAACAACTGTGTTCGCTGTTTTTTTGATTTGATATTAAATTCACTCTGCAACTCTTTTTCCAATCTACCTTCTGTCGAAAAAACAATCAACAAATTGGCTTTGTTTTTTTTGCTAACAGGCTGAATATCAACACCTGTAATATCAGATAGGTGTTGTAAGTGTAGTTTAGACAATTGCTCATGCAATTGCTGATCAGCTACCCGGTGAACAAAATAGTACCGAATGGGAACAGTCCACTTACGAACACGGCTTTGTTTTACTGAATATTCATTATTGAGTGCTATTTCTACAAAACTGGAAACCAAGTATTCTTTCTTTGCCCAATGATGCAGTTCTTTTGCAACACTATTTGTGTTTAACAAAAATAAGGCTAACAACAATACAAAGACTTTTTTTCTAACCCTCACACAGTTGCTAAACTATCTTTAACCAGACCCATTTTATATAACATATTGATATCAACATTATATTCTTCTGGCCTGACCATCCGTTTTATACCATAACCTTTACCGCTAGCATCTAAATCCATTTTTGCCAAATCAACCAATCTAGGTTTTACTCGTTTCTTATCTTCATTAAGCAACATAGTAATTTTGGGTTTCAATTTTTTTACTGTATTTGTTTCAATAACAACCGCCACTTCACCATTTGTCATTTCAACAATATTACCGGGTGGATAAATCCCCAAGCTCTCAATAAATTTCAATACCAAACCAGCATCCAATTGGTTTCCACTCGCCTTGGTCATAATATTAATCGCTTCCAAATGGGTTTTACCATTTTTATAGACTCGATCACTGGCAATTGCATCATACATATCAGCTATAGTGACAATACGAGTATAGGGATGAATACGCTCTTCAGTTAAGCCACGAGGGTAACCTTTACCATCCAGTCGCTCATGATGACCATAAGCCGCATCAATAACACAACCAGGCATACCACTACTAGACATCAACAACTTCCATCCTATCGTTGGATGCGACTGCATCATTGCTAACTCTTCAGGCTCAAAACTGCCGGGTTTATTTAAAACCTCCAGAGGGATTTTCATTTTCCCCATATCATGCATCATGCCACATAAGCCAACGTCCTCTAGCTCATTTTCAGGCAAATCAATTTGTCTACCTAAAGCAATTGCGAGTATGCAAACATTCATACTGTGTTGAGACGTATATTCATCCCTATTCTTTAATTGCGTTAACCACATTAAAGCATCAGGCGAATTGATAATACTTTGAACACATTCCGACACCGCCTTTTTAGCAATTTCAACATTAATTGCTCGACCTAAAGCCACCTCTTCCATAAAACTTTTAACTAAGCCACTGGATTTTTTATAGACAGACTCTGCCGCAGTAAACTCTTGAGTAAAATTGGATTTTTTAGCGGGCGGGATTTTTTTTTCCAACCATCCTTTTGAGTAAGCTGTGTTTCTTGAGGTGATTTTAATTGTTTTATTTTGCTTAGCCTTATCAATATAAACATAACTACATTGACGCTGTACCTCTTTAATATCTTCCGTAGTTTTTAACTCAAACCCTTGGAACATAAATGACGTTTCTAACCAAGGCCTATCCAGCTTAGAAACATACATACCTATTTGAAGATCTTTAACATCAATCTCTGCTAACCCCAGAGATGCACTTAAAAAAATATTATTATCCATTTTGTTTCTACATACCCTTACGTGCACTAAATATCATCAATAAAACAAATCCTGCAAACAATACTGCAATGATTATCACATCGTTAATCCTAGCATAAGGAGTCATCCCTTTCATAGGGTAGATATCCCCTCGTAAAACAACCCTTTTAAAACTTTCAGCTTTTTTAACAATCTGCCCATCAGGAGACACAATAGCCGTTACACCAGTATTAGTGACTCTAAGCAAATACCGCCCTGTTTCTAAAGCTCGCATCTGAGCAATTTGCATATGCTGATGCGGTTCAATCGAATCACCAAACCAGGCATCATTAGTTACATTAACCAAAAAGGCTGCATCTGGCATATGCCTGGTTGCTTCCTCTGCGAATGCATCTTCATAACAAATGGATGTTGCAAAAGGGAATCCAGCTGCTTCGAGTAACTTCTGGTCATTTCCTCCTGAAGTAAAATTTCCTAAATGAATATTCAATAAGTTTAAAACAAACCCAGAAAGAGGTTGTAACGGTAGATACTCGCCAAAAGGTAATAAGTGATTTTTATCATAACGGCCTTCATCATTACCTAATTTCAATACGGTATTAAAATACTCTCTCTGCTTACCTTTAGCAGGCAAACTAACAATCAAATCAGTCTTATGTAGCTTTGCTTTCTGAGACAGTGGTGCCAAATAAAATTCTTCGACTTGTGATAGATAAGCAGGAATGGCTGTTTCAGGCCAAATAATAATATCAGCATCCCAATTTTTCTCTGTCATTTGCTGATAACTACGCAGTGTTTTAATTCGATTTTTAGCCAACCATTTCTGATCCTGGGCTACATTCCCTTGAACCAAGGCAACCTTAATAGCCTCACCACGAGACACTGTCCATTGGATGCTTTGTAAATAGGTACCCGCCCCCCAAATAAGGATAAGACTCAAGCAAACCAATGAATATTTACTAATTTTATTAAAACCTGCAAGCAGTAAAGATGCCGACAAGGCCAATAAAAAACCCGTTCCATAAACTCCCACAATAGGAACAGCCCCTTGTAAAGGCGTGTTTAATTGAGTATAGGCAATTTGTAACCAGGGAAAACCGTTTAAAAACCAGTAACCTCGAAAATATTCAATAAAAACCCACACAAAAGGAATAATCCAAATCAAGTTGTGTTTATTTTTTTTCCCTGCCAGCTTAACTGAAATATAAGCCGTTAATGCAGGAAACAAGGACCAGAAAGCAATAACCAATAAAGTTAGTAGAATCGCCCCTATTGCAGGCGCGCCACCGTAATCATGAATACTAATGTAAACCCAGGAAATACCACTGGCAAATAAGCCTAAACCATAAAGGTATCCACGCAATAAGGCACGTACAGGAGAACAATTTAGCCAGGATTGGAAAACAAAAACAAGGGATACTATCGCTAAATAGGAATAATCAAAAGGAGCAAAAGCAAAAGTTAACAACACTCCCGCAAACGGCAAAAGCAATTCCCATTGCCACTTTAAAAAAAAACTCATTGTATCTGTGTATTATTCACCTGGCTGCGCAAACCGGGGAATGCCTGTTATATTATCTTTTTCCATATGCACATACTGAAGACCCATTAAAGTAGAGCCATCTTCTAAATATTCAACCCATGCCACTTTAATCTCACCACGCAATTCCAGGCGTGGAAAATCAAATATAGTAACAAGGTCAATTTCCGCTTCAATTTTTTCTTTTATTAAAACCATCAAGCCATCTACTGATACATTTTTGGTAAAGAAGTGATGTTTAGTTCCATTAAAAACAATTTGTCCCGGTGCGGTCATATCTTTTCTATAAGCTTTACGTTTGTAGAGCACATTATCGACATCATAAGAAACACTCCTAAACTCTAATGCTAGAAATATTTTTCCATCTACCATATCAGCCCGTACTACATCAGCCTCACCTGCCAAACGCATCTCTGGCAAATAAATATCGATAGTTGCTGTTTCTTTGATTGATTGAAATACATCATTAATATCATGAACAGCTGAATTATCCTCCAATTCGGCCAACACCCCTGTAATAGATAAATTCCGAATGGAAATTTCCAACTCCTCCCCTCCTAGATAAACTAGTCCGTGTGAAGTTAGGTTTTTCCGATAAGGTCTTTTTTCATCTATCATGATTAACTCTTATATAATTGAAATCTTGTAAATCAGATTATAGCCGTTTAATTTGATTCTTCCATCAATTTCACTCATTTTTCGCATGGTAAAACATATAATTATCACGTGTATGCTACTTTTATTGCCTGCTTGTACAGCAACACCTCCCAAAAACACACAAAATATTTGCTCGATTTTTTTGGAGAAAGACGATTGGTATATTCAAGCCAAGGATGCTTATGAAAAATGGGGCATCCCTATTAATGTAACTATGGCAATAATGCATCAAGAATCCCGTTTTGTAGCCGATGCTCAACCACCAAGGCCTTGGTTATTAGGCATCATCCCCTGGTTTCGTTCCAGCAGTGCCTATGGTTATGCTCAAGCTCAAGATGGTACTTGGGATGATTATTTAAAAAACAGTCAAAGTATTTGGAGTGCTGATAGAGATGAGTTTGCAGATGCTTGCGACTTTATTGGCTGGTATTGCTCAATCAGTAAACAACAGCTGGGGATTGCCTTAACTGATACAAAAAAATTATACCTTGCCTATCATGAGGGACATGGCGGGTACCAACGAAAGACCTATACAAAAAAACCTTGGTTAATGGATATAGCTAAAAAGGTTAGTAAAAAATCCAACTTATACCTAACACAATTATCAACTTGCAAAGATGAATTAGAAAGCAGTCACTGGTTTTTTTGGTAAACTATACATCTTGACATTATAACAACGGAAATTAAATGAAAAACATTCAACACCGGGTTATTACAATATTCATTGCACTCTTTATAGGAATAACTATGTTCTCATCGGCTAACGCCTCATCTGCAGAAGAAAACAAAGCCGCTGGCGAAGCTTTTCTAGCGGAAAATACAACAAAGGAAAATATTGTAACTACAGCCAGTGGTTTGCAATATGAAATACTCGCAGAAGGAGAAGGCGCCTCCCCTACTGCCTCGACCAATGTGACCGTACATTATAAAGGTACCACATTGGATGGTAAGGAATTTGACAGCTCATATAGCCGCAATGCACCTGCCACATTTCCTTTAAATAGAGTAATTGCGGGCTGGACGGAAGGTTTACAACTGATGAATGCCGGCGCTAAATATCGTTTTTTCATCCCCTCAGAATTAGCCTACGGTCAACGTGGTGCGGGTGGTGATATTGGACCCAATGCAACACTCATTTTTGAAGTTGAATTGCTTAGTTTCTGATTCATTCCTAATATAAATTTGCACCACCAAAAGCCTTGCATGAGCGAGGCTTTTTTATTTAAAGCTTATGACAAAATATCAACTGTTCGCGACCACACCCAAAGCCATGGAAGACATCTTGGCCGAGGAACTAAAACAACTAGGAGCCGATGATGTTCACCCTAAACTAGCGGGTGTGAGTTTTCAAGGTGACTTAGAGATGGCCTACCGGGCCTGTTTATGGTCAAGAACGGCCAATCGTATATTTTTACCTTTAAGCACATTCCAAGTCACATCTAAAGAAGACTTGTATGAGGGTATTAAAAAAATCAACTGGTTTGAACACTTCAAACCTGACGACACCTTTGCGGTTTCCTTTACTGCAAAAAATTCAGAAGCGATAAACAACAGCCATTTCGGATCTTTAGTGGTAAAAGATGCCATTGTTGATCAAATGCGCGCTAAATTTCATAAACGCCCCAATGTTGACCTGCATCGCCCCACCATTAAAATCAATGTCCATTTAAACACAGAAGAGGCGCAGTTAAGCCTGGATCTCTCAGGGGAAAGCTTACACCGCAGAGGCTACAGAGAAGCCAATGTTGCAGCCCCTATCAAAGAAAACCTGGCAGCAGCGATGTTATTGCGTAGTGGTTGGCCTGCCATAGCCAAGCAAGGTGGTTCACTGATTGATCCAATGTGTGGATCGGGTACTTTATTGCTCGAAGCCGCTTTAATTGCTGCTGACTATGCACCGGGGTTATTACGAGAATACTACGGCTTTTTAGGCTGGAAAAAGCACCAGCCAGAAATTTGGCAAGCATTACTTGCAGAAGCAGAGCAACGCAAAAGTGAAGGCCTTAAGACCATGCCTGTTATTTCTGGTTTTGACCAGAGTCGCCGTACCGCTGCAACAGCTATTCAGCATGTTGAGAACGCAGGTTTTCAAAATAAAATCCATGTTGAAAAGCGAGATATTGTTGATGCTGAAGCTGCCGACAGCTGGAAACCGGGGCTAATCATTTGTAACCCTCCCTACGGCGAACGCTTAGGTGATGATCCACAAACATCCCAACTCTACCAACATTTTGGTGAAGTATTAAAGGCACGTTTTATCGGCTGGAAAGCCGCACTTATTATTAGCAACCCTGAACTGGGCTTTCGCCTCGGCATCCGTTCACAAAAACCCATTACTTTATTTAATGGTGCGCTGGAATGTAAATTACTGCGTCTAAACATTGATGAAAAATCATTCTTTGTACCCAAAGCCAAATCACAACAAGAACGTATTGAGCAAGTCACTCAAAAGAACACATCCATTATTGATGATAGCCACAGCGCAGAAATGTTTGCTAATCGTCTAAAAAAGAACCTTAAAAAGGTATCTAAATGGGCAAAAAAACAAGACATTAACTGCTACCGTGTCTATGATGCAGACTTACCAGAATATGCGGTTGCTATTGATCTTTATTATGGCGATAAACTATGGGTTAATGTACAAGAATATGAAGCACCAAAAACCATAGAAGCTCATATTGCTAATGAACGCTTGGCTGGCATACTGGCTGAAATTCCACGCGTACTGCAAATCGATAAATCACAAGTATTTTTAAAGATTCGTCGTAAACAAAGAAATACTGAACAGTATGAAAAACAAGCAGATAAAGCCAGTTTTCATATCGTTAAAGAACAGGGTTGCCAATTTTTAGTTAACTTTGAAGACCATCTGGATACCGGTTTATTTCTTGATCATCGTCCACTTCGTCTACAAATCCAACAGCAAGCCAAAGGCAAAAAATTTCTTAGCCTGTTTGCCTACACGGGTACCGCTTCAGTTCATGCCGCAATTGGCGGGGCATTATCAACCACAACCGTAGGCCTTTCTAATACCCATTTAGATTGGGCAAAGAATAATTTTGAATTAAATAACTTATCAGGTGACAATCAAATCATCCGTGCGGATTGCTCTCGCTGGTTAGTTGAGCAAGCTGAACAAACAGATAAGACATTTTATGATTTAATATTTTTAGATCCGCCTACTTTTTCAAACTCAAAGCGCTTAGAAGATGCCTTTGACATTCAAGTAGAACATGTATCGCTCATTAGCAATGCCCTAGAGCTATTAAGCCCTAGTGGCACATTATATTTCTCAACTAACTTTAGACGCTTTAAATTAGATAAACAGGCATTATCGGATTTTATTGTTGAAGATATCAGTGCCAGTACGATTCCCACGGATTTTTCAAGAACACCTAAAATTCACTATTGCTGGAAAATCAAAAACTAATGAAAACCGTTCATATTTTAGTTAATGGACGAGTACAAGGCGTTTACTTTA
>ENA-OSET01004496-OSET01004496.1-sediment-metagenome-genome-assembly--contig:-NODE-4496-length-12306-cov-25.483441_pt1 | contig 12306 bp, 11 predicted proteins | sample MGYA00237882_ERZ534229 | MGnify/ENA primary metagenome ERZ534229 (study PRJEB26408, sample SAMN06266212) | sediment metagenome | isolation source: Hudson Canyon methane seep mesocosm | place...
GTAGACCTCACTAAATACCTAGATCAGAACAAAATTGGCACCCGTCTTTTATTTGCAGGCAACTTAACCCGCCAACCCTATTTTGAAAATGTAGAATATAGAATATCAGGCAAACTGACCAATACCGATATCACAATGAATAGCACCTTATGGTTAGGTGTATTCCCTGCATTAGGTAAAGAACAACTAGATTTTATAGCCGAGAAATTAGAAGAGTTTTTTGGAGTAGGTTTCTAATTTTTCCATGTCATTATCCATTATCGAACAAATCCAACAAGGTGAAAGCGACCACTTAGAATTCAAATCTTCTTTTCAAAAAGAAGTCATTGAATCAGTGGTTGCTTTTGCCAATGCCAAAGGTGGCATGGTAGTGATTGGTATTGATGATAAACAACAGATATTGGGCGTAAATCTAGGCGTTGAAACCTTACAAAACTGGCAAAACCAGATTAAAAATAGCACCTATCCACAAACGATACCGGATATTGATGTCATAGACATTGAGGGTAAACAGCTTGTTCTAATTGGTATTCAAGAACAACCCATTAAACCTATTGCCTACAAACAACGCTACTTTAAGCGAGTTCGCAATGCCAACCACTTGATGAGCTTGGATGAAATATCTAACGAACATTTAAAAACACTCAATGCTAGTTGGGATTATTACATAGATACACGACATGATTTTAGTGATATTTCACAAGATAAAATCATATCACTGATTCAACGTATCGAACGCCACCAACATAAGCAATTTGATGATGACCTATTCGGTATTTTAAGAAAATACGAACTTATTAAAGACGACAAATTAACCTGGGCGGCATATCTGCTTTTTGTTGATAATTTCTCTGCCATTACACCGCTACAAATCGGACGATTTAAGAGCAATATTAGCATTATTGATAATATTGATATCGCCACCGACCTACCAACACAGGTTGACACCGCGCTTGATTTTATCCGTAAGCACCTAATGGTCGAATTTATTATTACTGGCGCAGCAGAGCGTACCGAGCGTTATGACTACCCACTTGATGCCATTCGCGAAATCGTCATCAACATGATCGTACATCGAGACTACCAAGACAGCGGTGTTTCCATTATTAAAATTTTTGATGAGCGCATTGAGTTTTTTAACCCAGGGAAATTATATGGCGACTTAACCGTCGAACAACTCCTATCAGGGCAATACAGCTCTAAACCTAGAAATCGTGCGATAGCCAATATATTTAAAGAAGCAGGCATTATTGAACGCTATGGATCTGGTATTGCGCGTATTTGTAATATTTGCTTAGAGGCAGGCATATCTGAGCCTATTTTTGAAGAGTTTCAGCATGGTTTTAAAGTAACCATTCATAAAAACAATGGCGGTGTAAGTGGCGGTGTAAGTGGCGGTGTAAGTGGCGGTGTAAATGAATTGCTTACTTTTATAACAAACACCCCCGGTTTAAATACACGCCAACTGGTTACACAACTGAATTCCCCTCAAAGAACCTTAGAGCGTTGGCTAAAACAGCTTAAAGAAGAGCAACAAATTGAATACCGTGGAAGCAGTAAAACAGGAGGTTACTATGCAAAATAAACAAACCATTCTACTGACAGGTGCAACAGGGTTTTTAGGCAGTCATTTACTCGAAGCCCTATTAAAAAATAACTACAAAGTCATTATTCTTAAACGCTCAACATCTGATACATGGCGTATTAAACACCTATTAAATCAGGTTAAAAGTTACGATGTCGATGCTCAGGCATTGCACCCTATATTTGAAGAGCAAAATATTGATTACATCATGCATTTAGCAACACTTTACCGTAAATTTGATAATGGTTTAGAAATTAAAGAAATGATAGATTCAAATGTTCTTTTTCCTACGGAATTACTTGAATTAGCAGTGAAATATAAAGTGAAAGGATTTGTAAATACAGGTACGTTTTTTGAATATGACTGCTCAAAATTACCTGTTGATGAAGATGCAGAAGTAACCCCTTTCAATCTATATGCAAAAACTAAATTAGCATTTGAATCTATTTTAAAAACGTATTCAAATACACTAAGTATTACAACGTTAAGGTTATTTTCTCCTTATGGCGAAAAAGATAATAATAAATTAATTCCAATGATTATTTCAAAAGCTTTGGCTAATGAAAAAATTGAATTATCAGATGGGTTGCAAAAGCTTGATTTTATATATGAAAAAGATATAGTTGATGCATATTTATGTACTATCAGAACAATGGAGAGGAAGCAGAGAAGTGGATATAGTATCTACAATATAGGTTCAGGTATGAGTTTAAGCATTAGAGAAATTGTTTCAATCATTGAACAGCAACTTGAAAAACCTTTAAATAAAGTTTGGGGGAACGTTTCTAAATTAGATATACCTATTGTCTTTGCTGATATTTCAAAAGCTATGGCTGATTTAGAATGGAGTCCACAGCATTCAGCTCAAGAAGGGATAGAAAAAACAATAGCATATTATAGGGAAAAAGATAAATGATTATCAAATCAACAAGGCTTGATGGTATTTTTGAGATTGAAAATAAAAAACTGTCAGATGATCGAGGTGTTTTTATCAAAACATTCCACACTGATATTTTCAAAGAACATAATTTACAAACAGATTTCAAAGAAAGCTTTTATTCGGTTTCTAAAAAAAATGTGCTTCGTGGTATGCATTTCCAATTACCCCCTCACGATCATGCCAAATTAGTTTATGTTGTTGATGGTGAAATACTTGATGTAGTTGTTGATGTTCGCAAAGAATCAAGCACATTTGGACAATTCTATTCTACAAACTTATCATCAGATAATGCAAAATCGCTTTATATAGCCAAAGGTTTTGCACATGGGTTTTTAACGCTGTCAGAAAGCGCAACTGTTATATATTCTATATCAACAGTATATGCGCCTGACTTTGATGAGGGAATCAGGTGGGATAGCTTTGGGTTTGATTGGGAAGTTGATGCTCCAGTTATGTCAACTAGAGACGTAGATTTTCAGGGGTTAAAGAACCTCAGATTATAAATGAATTTTCTTACATACTCTGAAAACTAGTGGGTGATAGCGGGGCAAAGAATATTTGTAGCTGATATTGCAAAAGCAAAGAGTCTAATAGGCTGGAAGCCAATAGTAACAAAGCAAGAAGGCATTAAAAAGGTGATTGATTGGGTGTCTCGGAATGATTGAACGGGTTAGATAAATGAAATTAGAAAAAAGAATATATTTAGTTGGCAGTACTCACGGATCTTATCGTTCAAGAGCTTTATTAGAATACTTAGCAGCTTCCCCAAAGTATTGTTATTTTCATAAAGACCCTCGTTTTTTAGTATCAAAAAATAGGACTTTTTTTTGTAGGTTACTATTTGAAGTGCTGAGGACATTTGATCAGATTTTATCATTACCTGCTTTAGTTATATCAGATGTTGTTTATATTTTACCAATGTCTAACCTACGATTTTTTGAAAGAATTGTAATAAGGATTTTTAAAAAAAAGGTTATTGGTGAATTTTATATTTCGGTCTACGACACTCTGGTAAATGACAGAAAGACTGTTAAAAAAGGTTCAATCAAGGCTCTAAAACTTTTAAAGTCTGATCAGCGTTTTATAGATATTTGTGAGCATGTTGTATTTTTAAATGCCAGTGAAAGAGAATATTATTTGGCGATAGCTGAACGCCCGAAAGCTATAGCAAAAACAACCTTAATTCCACTGGCAACTAGTCTAAAAGATAAGGTTAATTCGTCATTTGCAAATAAACAAAGAGATAAGGTGATCTTGTGTTGGTGGGGGACATTTATTCCCTTACATGGGTTAGATAAAATTATCGAAAGTGCAGTCTATTTAAAAAAATCAGGGTTAAATTTTTCGTTGTATTTATTTGGTACATCAGAGGATTTGAGTAAAGTTTATCGTGAGAAAATTGAACAGCTAGATTTAAGTGATTACGTTAGTATTGATAATACAAAAAACTTTTCTGATAAATCACTTGATACTTTTCTGATAGAGAATTGCGATATTGCTTTCGGTAATTTTGGTGACAGTGAAAAGGCTAAAACAGTGATGATTAATAAAATAGTAGAGGCTGCTTCTATGACTCTACCTGTTGTTTCACAACAAACCAAAGCGCTTACTGAGTATTTTAAAGACAATGAGTCTATTTATTTTTGTGAGTCACACCCACAAAAGATAGCTGAAAGAGTATTGGATATAACTAAAGGTAAGCAACAAATGCTTATAGTGGCACAAGGCAGTTTTGATCTTTATGTAAAACACTTCTCAAAAAAATCTTATTTACATGAAATCGTAAAAATATTGGACAAAGTAATTAAATGACCCTCAAAAAGAAAACTATCAATGGAGTAGTCTGGAATGGTGTGGGTAATGTGGCACGACAGGTGTTATTAATCGTTACGCTTATCGTCATGGCGCGGTTTGTAACTCCTGAAGATTTTGGGGTGTATACTATTTTGATGATATTTGTAAACTTTATGGCTATTTTTTCATCCATGGGCACATCACAAGTAGTCGTTCACCTAGATAATCCTAACCAGCGGATGTTGTCTAGTTTATTTTATTTTAATATTTGTATGGGGCTTGCATTATTTACGCTGTTATTTTTTCTTGCATGGCCGATAGCGGCATTTTTTGACAGCCCAGACTTAGTGCATTTGTTACAAATCATCGGACTCAGTTTTGTTATTAGCACACTAGGCTTGGTGCAAAAATCCCTATTAGAAAAAGCCATGTTATTTAAACGCTTAGTTTTAATCGAAACGGTTGCGCTAACAATAAGTTCTATCGCAGGTATGGCGGCTGCGATAGATGGACTAGGCGTCAATAGTTTTTTGATTATGGCCTTATCTAACGCAAGTATTTTAACCGTAGGTTTATGGTTGAACTCACATTGGCGGCCTTCACTGAGTTTTTCGTTGGATGATATAAAGCAAGTTTGGGCTTACTCAATTAACCTGACAGGCTTTTCCTTTATTAATTACTTTGCGCGACAGTCAGATCAGTTTTTGATTGGTAAATTTATTGGCTCTGGCGCCTTGGGCGTTTACAGTGTAGCGTATAAAATCATGCTGTATCCTTTACAGAATGTATCACGTGTGATTGTACGTGTTCTATTCCCCGCATTTTCAGAAGTTAAACACGACAATACACGCTTTAAAAGTGGTTACTTAAAAGCTATTGCTTTTATTGCCTTGCTTACTTTTCCAATTATGGCAGGACTGTTTGCTGTAGCTGAAAACTTTGTAGATGTCGTGTTTGGTGAAAAATGGCATCAAATGATTGTATTGCTCATGATTTTGGTTCCCATCGGATTAATGCAATCTATCGTGACTACCGTAGGTTCAATCTATCTAGCAAAAGGTACTACAAAATTGATGTTAAAAATCGGCGCCTTAAATGCAGTAGTAACGGTCATTTCTTTTATTATAGGCATCCCATTTGGTGTTGAAGGCGTAGCTATCGCTTATGCTATCGCAAATCTAATCATGCTGTACCCAAATTTAAAAATTGCTTGGGGTCAAATTGACCTTGGTGTGTTTGAGGGGCTAGTCGAATTAGCGCCATTTTTACTGGCCTCATTAGTTATGGGGGTAGTAGTCTATTATTTAGGTAGTGTATCGGTTGAATTTGGAATTGGACAAATTGTGACTTTAATCATTCAAGTTTTGGTTGGGATCATCGTTTACTTAGTTTTACTTATGTTTTTTTATAGGAGGACTGTTATTGAAATGGTTAAGGGGGTTAAGGGGTAAGCGCTTTTCTAGTTCAGAGATAGCGAATGATTAAGCAATGTTGTGGATGGGTAGTTAATGCATCTAAAATTGGTTTGATTATATTGGTACTTTAGACTGTGGAATGATACAAAGACTAAATAGGGGCGGGTTTTTGCAAGATCAGAAGGTTTGAAGTGCAGAAAAATAAATTAATGTGCTGGTGTTGGGTGTGAAAAAAGTAAATTGAATTAACGTACAGCAGATGCTTGCTCGTAAAGATAGGGGAGTGTGTTTCGATTAGTGAGGTTAATAAATATGCTGGTTGGCGGTCAATATAAGCATTTTCATGGGGTGAAAAGTGCATTGAATGATACATTTTTTAATTAACCGTACACGATTCTACTCTAGTACATAGGCATTCTCTGTTATCTAATTTGTTAGGATGTTTAGGATAAATTAATGCACTTTTTAGCTCTTTATCTAGCTTGGTTGTGCAGAGTATGAGCGCTTACACGTATTTGTTAAAATGCCCACGTAAATCAATTTTATTTCCGGAGAAGCAGTTTAATCGTGTTGGGTTATTTATATAGTAAATGGGCTCTCAATTATCAATGAAAATTATGGGGAATAATGATGAATACATGTTCTAGTCCTGCTGAGTTTTTTAAACAAATACCTGTATTAGAGAACAAAAAAAATAAAATGGTGGCAGTTTATACGGCGATATTTGGCAACTATGATGAATTAAAGGAGCCAGAAGTTTTTGATAGTGGTGTCGATTATTTTTGCTTCACTGACAATAAGGCTCTGAAATCAAATAACTGGAATGTGATTCTTTTGCCACTTTTATACCGTGACCCTAGGCTGTCGGCAAGAGCATTGAAGGTCTCGTCTCATAAAACTATGATGAATTATGATTATAGTGTTTGGGTGGATGGATCTTGCAAAGTGGCTAATTCCATTGAAGATTTTGTTTTTATTCACTGTGCGGGAGAAAATATTTGTTCTTTTAAACATAAAAGCCGCGATTGTATTTACAAGGAAGCTAGAACCTGTCGACTAAAAGGTAAAGATGATCCTCGTGTTATAAACAAACAAATGGATTGGTATAAGAGTATGGGCTATCCAAAGGGTAACGGTTTAATAGAGAGCACAATATTGGTTAGAAAGAATAATGAGGAAGATGTAAGAACACTAAATGAAGAGTGGTGGAAAATTATTGAAAGCTTTAGCAACAGGGATCAGTTGAGTTTTAATTTCGTTGTGTGGAAGTTTGGTATCAAACATAAGGTCTTGGAGGGGGGAGGGCTTTCGCTTGAATCCTTTTTTTATATGAAACCTCATTCAAAAATGACCTTTTATTCAAGGAATGGGAAGAAAATAAATCGTATCAGGTCTGTGCTGTCAGATACATATCTGAAGTTAAGGTTGGCATGCAAACAGGTATGAAAATGATAATTGTAAACTTTGAGCTAATGATCGTATCCACAATATTCGGTGGCTATCTTACGATTAGTGGCTTTGCCAACTCTTCCTTGTATGAAGAAATATAATGTGAAAGCGCATATGACTCTACCCGTTATTAATATAAAAAATATGGCCTTTTATTTTTCCGCCTGTATAGTTTCCTTATGGCTAGCTAGCTTCCTTCCCATTTGGTGAAGAGGTTAAAGATCATGGTAGCTATATAAACCATATGATAAATGGGTTTCCTATCCTTGGTGCCAGGATATTAGGTGATAAGTATAATGGGGTGGGAATTATATTGTCAGAACCATTGTGGTTTTTTATTTCTGGAACGATTGGTTCTGTTCTCGGGGCTGAGTTGGCGTTAAGGGCGGTTGTTTTTATAAGTAACTTCGTTCTATTGTTTTCGATGTATATTTTGTAACCGTCGATTCTTCCCACCTATACAAATTAGTTCACAGTCTGTAATGGCTTAATTTTTTCAGTCAAGTTCCAGGGTAAAAACTTATCTAATGCCTCGACGTCATAATGCCTACCCAGTTTAGGTAACTCAGTAAAAAGATAGGAGAGGTATTCAAAAGGTTCCAAGTTATTCGCTATGGCTGTTTGCACCACACTGTAAAGTATTGCACTGGCATCAGCACCACGGGGTGTCTGATTAAACAACCAGTTTTTTCGCCCAATCACAAACGGTTTGATGTGCCGTTCAGCTGCATTGTTATCAATTTGCAGGTTGCCATCTTCAAGATAGCGGATCAGATAAGGCCATTGGTTTAACAGGTAACGAATGGCTTTACCGAGTGCCGATTCTTTACTGGTTTTGGTGACTGATTGGTCACACCATTGTTTTAAATCATCAAGTATGGGCCGGCTCTTTTCCTGTCTTATTAGATAGCGCTGCTCTGGACTAAGGTCTTTAATTTGTTTTTCAATCGCATATAAACGGGTGATTTTACGCAATGCCGTTTGAACCATGCCCATTTTGTTTCGACGGCTCGCTTTAGGGAGTGCCTTAAGGGCTTCATCAAATTTACGACGTGCATGTGCCATACAGCCGACCAATAAGCAGTCGTCTGCTTCTAACGCATGGTAACCTGCAAAGCCATCAACTTGTAAATAGCCTGAAAAACCCTGTAAAAAGTTTTTGGCATGCAAGCCTGCTCGTGTGGCCTGATACTCATATAAAACAATCGGACACTCAATAGCCTGACTTCCACTTTGGTACAGCCACATATAGGATTTGGATTTAGTTTCCCGCCCATCCTGAATCACGTTTAAAGTGGTTTCATCGGCTTGAATGATTTGCTGTCGAATAAGGTGTTCATGCAGTCTGTCATAAAAGGGCGTGAGCAATTCAGCTGATTTTAATACCCAGTTAGAGAGGGTTGCCCTTGAAAGATCAATACTCAAGCGCTTAAAGATCACTTCTTGCCGATAAAGGGGCAAACTATCCATAAATTTAGCCACAATGATATAGGCTAGCAGGCTGGGTGATGCAAAGCTCCGGGGAATCGGTTGGGCAGGTTTTGCTGCGGTGATGATGCCGTTCTCACAAGCTCGGCAACCATATTTAACCTGAACATGTTCAATGACTTTAATTTTAGCGGGGATAATCTCTAACTGTTCGGAACAGTCTTCTCCCGCTTCATGCAAAGCATGCCCACACAAGCAGATGCGTTCTGACTCAGGTAGTTCATGCCGTATGATTTCACGGGGCAAGTGTTTGGATAACGGTTTACGCCCTGGTTTTTTGCGTTGATAAAAAATGGTTTCTTCAGCTTCTGCCTCATCAAGCCCTAACAGATCAAGCACTGATTCCGCTTCATTGAATAAATCCATTTGATCAGAAGTCTTCTCACTGGAGGCACCAAACCGATGATGTTTTAGCAGGCGAAATTGCTCTTCATACCACTTTAGTTTCTCAGCCATTTCGTCAACTGTCATCTGATAATCATGCACCATTTTATGTAAGGAGGGTGTGTCAGTCGGCAATGATTCAGGGAGCGATTTCATGGCTTTATTATACCATGATGACTACGCTAACTCATTGGTAATATAGATAATTATGACTTAAAGTTAGTTTGTTTTTAATCCGGAGACAACAGAATGTGCAGCTGTTTGTGTGCAAGATAAGCCATCAAGGAGCCACTGCAATTCACGTAAGCTCAGCGCCACTGTTTTTTGATCTAAATGGGTTGGCCATTGGAATTTTCCCTGATCCAGACGTCGATAATAAAGCCAGAAACCATTGTGCTCCCAAAACAGGATTTTCAGCTTGTCACGGTGTCGATTACAAAATACAAAAGCGCTCCCGTTAAAAGGATCATGGTCAAGTAACTCTGAAACAATGATCGACAAACCATTAATCGATTTACGCATATCAGTCACGCCCGATGCCAGGTAGACCTGGTTAACTGAAAGTCCATTGATCATGAGACAGACCTGACTAAATCGAGTAACGGTTTTAATGAGGATAATGCTGTCCCCGTATTAACCTCAATACTAAAACCATTGGTATGAGATAAGGTAATGGTATCTGTATCGGAGTTGTCAGCTAATTTAGCTAATGCAGAATCAGTTGATATCAGCTTAACGGGGATTAGCTTGTTAGAAGGCAGGGGTGACTCAGTCTGATCTAATTTCGCTTTATAATAGCTGAAGATATGGGGTTTGACACCGTGCTCATTACAATACGCTACCTGAGTTAAACCACTCTTTTTCCATTGCGATATATGCTCTTTCATAACCGCATCTTTTTGGTGTGGGATCATACTTATCTCCTCTGTTTTATTGGAGGTTGTAGTTTGCTTGGTTATAAGGGACTTGTGAAGGTGTATTTTAATTGACGCTTACGATATAACCAATCTTTAGTTTCAAAATCAAAATTAGATATTATTGTCCAGCAAAACTTAGAGTCATGGTGTTCAGCACTATCCAATGTTTCAGGTGTCTATTTAATAACAGATACAGTTAATGGAAAGTTATATGTTGGTAGTGCCACTGGTGAAGAAGGTATATGGCAAAGGTGGTGCCAGTATTCTAGTAATGGGCATGGAGGGAATAAAGAATTGATTGCTGTTTTAAAAGAAAAAGGTGCAGACTATTCAATGAATTTTCAATATTCTATTTTAGAGATAGCTGATACCCATACAAGTGCAGCAGCCGTGCTAGAAAGAGAGTCGTACTGGAAAAAAGTACTTTGTTGTAGAGAGCATGGGTATAACGCAAACTAGGCCGTTCCTCATTGTCTTCTCATTCTTCTTTGCCTGTCCAAAGTCTATAGTATTAAAATAATATTGTTTAGGAGGTTAGCACCTAATTCAACAGACTGTTTATGGCAAATGCTAATGAACATCTTTCCTTTACTAAAAGGTTGAGTTCTGATGATGAACCAGAATTGTGGCAAAAGGCACTCATAGGCGAAATTGAATTATGGATTGATTTAGGACAACCTGATGAAAAAATAATTCGTAAAGCATGTGGTCGCTCTAAATAGGTTATCATCTATACCTATAGTGAACGTAAGGAAAAAGGCTGTTGGGAGCAACAACAAGAAAAGTATCAGCGTTTTAACAATCTCAAAGTTATACGCATTAATGCAAAGGATGTGGACATAATGGTTAAACGTTCTATTCGATTACAGTGTAATATTCAGGATGGGAAATCTAGTTGAATGATGATAATTTAAATTTCAGGATTGCTTTGGATAGACTTTAGGTGTTGATGGTAACTTAGTAATATTTTATGATTAATGACGTATCAAGGTATTAGATATATGTTGTATAAATTATTAAGGTAGTAAATAGTGGTTGGAAATGACTTTAATAGTAAGGTTTTTAATCTATAGGTGGAAGGTCTTTAAATAGGACTTGAATTGATAAAAGACAACATTAAAGACGACTTCGTTAATTTGTACATATAAATCAACGGTGTTGCGGGGGTTCGAATCCCGCCGTCCCGACCAATTAATAATTGGTTGGAGAGAATTGAAGCTTAGGAAAATATAAAAATTGCTGTGGCTAAAAAACTGCTTGAGGGTAGGGCGTTTAAATTTTTTTTCATTCACCCGCACTGCTTGCCCATTTAATTTTTAAAGTCTCAGAAAGCACAGCATTTAACAACACTTTTACCATGCTCAGCACAGTAGGTCCGATTAGCATAGCGTAATCGGACGCATGTTATTTTCACTATCAACCGTAATATTTATATTGCAGCAACTACTTGGCAAATAACTACGCTTTTAGGCTGTTGTTTACAAATAACATGGTTTTTTACCATTGTGAAAGTTGATCTTGTTATGGGGATCGTCATGCGTCTGATTACGCTAACGCTAATCGGATCTACCGTGTTGACCCCTCAACCTTTACGGGTTTTAGCGGTTTAGGTGCAACAGTATACATTCAATAGTGTAGAGACGTAGCATGCTACGTCTCTACGGCATACCTATAAACCACAACGCTATAAATAGCACACTAGCCCCGATTAGCATCGCGTAATCGGACGTATGTTATTGACCACCATCAACCGTAATATTTATATTGCAACCCTCTCGGCAAATAGCTACGCTTTTTGAAGGATTTCAGGATCAGTTCAGTCTTATTCGGCAACAGAAAATTGTGTTTCGGGTATTGATGGGTTACGATTTAAAGCATGATAAAAAGCTTTATTCACAAAGGTTTGGGAAATTTCTATCTAACGGGCAGTAAGGCGGTTAGTCAAGTAAAGCATTAAGAGCGTTTACGTTTTTCTTGCGCAACTAAATCAAGCAAAAACCATCCAAGATATGGATATTTCATTTCTAAAGCTTCATGAATTGAAAGGTGCTAGAAAAGGGGTATGGTCTGTAACAGTTCAAACAAATTGGCGTATTACTTTTCGGTTTTCTGAAGGGGATGTCGAAATTGTAAATTATGAGGATTACCATTAGGAGGTATTATGAAAATGTATAATCCACCTCATCCTGGGGAAATTATAAAAGGGTTATGGTTAGAGCCAGCAAAAATAAGTATTACTGAGGCAGCTAAAGCTCTAGCTGTCAGTAGGAAGACATTATCAAAAATAATTAATGGTAATGGAAATTTAACACCAGAAATGGCTGTTAGGTTATC
>ENA-OSET01004499-OSET01004499.1-sediment-metagenome-genome-assembly--contig:-NODE-4499-length-12305-cov-4.016111_pt1 | contig 12305 bp, 8 predicted proteins | sample MGYA00237882_ERZ534229 | MGnify/ENA primary metagenome ERZ534229 (study PRJEB26408, sample SAMN06266212) | sediment metagenome | isolation source: Hudson Canyon methane seep mesocosm | place: USA:Hudson...
TCGGTAAGACCGGCTTTTACTGCCTGCTCAATAGCTCCGGACACTTCAGGATAATCACCCACCAAACGTTGTTCAGGCGCTGTGCTGGTTTTAGGTTGATCACTGCCACTCAATGGTGCCGCTTGATCAATCGCGCTCTCAGCGCTTTCAGGTGTGGCGATTTCCGGTGTTACTTTTTCTGGAGTAACTTGTTCTTGTGCGGTTGCTTTGGCCTTTCCTGTTAGTTCTTCATTTCCATTTTGATCACTTTGCTTCCCTCCGGCAGTCTCTCTAACCACGCCTTTAGGGGTTCCCCCTCTTTCCGCACGTAAGCCTTGTTTTTCTCGGTCTGATTTGTTTTTTCTAAGTCCGGCATCTGCTTCATTGATCGTCTGCCCCGTTCCATAACTAAATCCCGCCTCTGTAGTTGTTATAGTATCACCGTCAGGTAATTCAACAGTTATCTCTATATCGCCTAGAGACTTACTAGCAATTTCAAGCTGCTTATTGAGCGCGTCCAGATCATCATGCTGCGCTATAAATTCATCACCTGACACATGGAATACCTCTACGCCACTGTCAGATAAAGCTTTGCCAACACCCTTTAATAGCTCATCGCCAGCTTGATGCCCCATGTTGTCGTTAAACCATTTAAGCGAATCAACATCAATTGACGCGGTATGCTTTTTCTTGCTCGCATCTTCATAGGCGTCACGGTTTGGTGTTCCGGTTACTGAGCTTGTGTATAGCCTTTTCTGTATGGAATCACTATGCTCTCGCAATTCATTAATCGTAGCGTCTTTTTCTTTTTGAGACATTTGATCAATCTTTTTGCGTAGCGCATTTTGTGTTCGGTTCTGTTTGCTTTTTGCATCAACAGGCTTTTCAATTTCTATAGCGTGACTTTCTTCAACCTCGCTACCATCAGCCTCTTCATAAATATTATCTTCAACATGCTTTACAGGAGTGCCATTCGGTAGTTCGTGTGTTGGAGTGAAAACTTCAGTATTTTCTTCACTAACCACTTTGTCGTTAACAATTTTCTGATTTTGAACGTCAACAGGGCTTGACTGCTGCTGAGTAGTGTCAACATCAACCGAAATTCCGTTATATCTTTTCTTAAGCCTTCCTGCTGATCCCATCTGCTTACCGACAAAGACAGGGATATCCTTCACGCCTAACGCCATCATTGCGGCATATCGATGCTCACCATCAACAATAAACCCACTGTTATCTACCTCAATAGGCATTACCTTGCCTGACTGAGAGATGACATCCATGTAGTCTTTGACGGCTTTGTTTTGTTTAATCCCTTCCCCTAAAGATCCATGCTTTACAGTTTGAATGCCATCACTTAGCGAGTTAGATTTTGACTCTACAGTTGGATCACCCTGTTCTTGTAGTTGAGGCTCCACCTTGTTTGTAGTTAATGCTTGTTTTTCATTTTCAAGCACATCAGGCAAGGCAACGTTTTCGGGCTGGTTTTGTTCGGTTACTTGTTTTTCATCCTTGGCTTTAGGCGTTTCTTTTGTTTCTTGATTCGCTTTATTGCCCTGGATAAATGTTTTGTTTTTAGCTTTCAAAGCTGCTTTTTTGCGTTGGTCAATTTCCCCAACCACATCATCATATTTAAACGCCGTTACTTTATTGTTACGCTCAGCCACCAGCTGATCATCGGAAAGATCACTGACTGACGTTTCCGATTTCTTACTGCCAATTGTGCCATCTAGTAACTGCTGTTTTCTCTCAGTAATCCGAGTGCTTAAATACGCTCTCGTCGAGTCGGCATCCATTCCAGTATCAATAGTTTCCTGAAGGGCAGCATCTCCCTCACCATCACTGAGTTCGTTTAAGTTATCTTGAAGTTTGGTTAGCTTTTTATCTAGTCCAGCTGTTTGCGCTCTTGGCGCTTCGCCCGTTGGCGTTTGCGTTGTTTTGCTTTGTTCTTCATCCTTCACCTCTTTTTGATTAGTAGGTTTTCTCCGTTGTTTTTGACGCTCCACTGGTGTTAATTTGTCTGCTTTTAATGCTTGGTCACTTTCAGGGTTAAAACCTGCTCCAGTAGGGGGTTCCGAGTCCGTTTGATTTTCCGCTGAAGGTGTCGGTTTATCATCGGTACTAATGCTATTGGCCAAGCCAACACCTCCACCGACCGTGCCTTCTGCAATCGCGCCCATTACTGCAGCAGGCAAGCTATCTTCAGTTAATGATTGGTCACCTTCAGCTGCGATATTTGAGCCTAATTTAGCAGCAGCTCCCTCGATCACTTCTTCTGTACCACCCATTACTGCAGCAGCGGCACCGCCTTTAAGTGTTTTGGCTAATTTCCCACCACCACCAAGCTTTAACTTTCCTTTTGTGAATAGATTAATTAGTACATTTTCAGCTCCTTGTTCGACAGCAGTGGTTAAGCCCATCCCGACACTTCCGCCTATTTCAGCTTGGCGTCTGGTTTGAGCTTTAGCTGAAGAAGGTAAAACACCTTTATCTATTAAATCTTTATAAAAGCCATAGTCGCTATACAGCTCAGCATGACTCAATGCATCTATGTGGCCACCTTGTTCTTCGGCACCCGCACCAATACCTTGCATGGCACCAAATGCGGTACCTGTAGCAAGTTGTGCCGGCACACTGCTACCACCGGTCGCTAATGCAACACCAACTTGTGGTGCAACTTGGCCAAGCGCGTTAATTGCCTGCATACCCACACCGCGAACACTGGGATCTTCACCAAAGTCATAGCTAGTTGGATCTAAAATATCACCGGTAATTTGACTATTGGCTATCGCATCCTTGGTAGGTTGAGACACTGAATCTTGCAGATAATCGGTAACACCTTGAAGTGGATCAACAGCACGAAGATCAGTATCAAATGCCTCATTAATTCCACCAGCAAGTAATTCACCGCCACCGCGAAAGGCCATGCCTGCACCCTTAGTGGCACCAGCGGTAGCCATTTTCAAAGCATCCCGAATAGGTGCATCTTCAATTAATGGTGCGGTCGGTGTTGAAGTGGCAGGCGTATAACCTTCCCCCATCCCATCTAACGGGTGAGGTGCCTTATCATTAGTGCCAACTCTCAACCTATCTAACGGGTGATTAAGGTCTTCACTCATCTAGCTAGCCTTGGGTAGTTTGTGACCAGCTTTAAAGGCTTTGGCCAAGTCTTCCACGCTTAAACCCCATTTATCGTCAAAGCGACCATCTTCTATGTCTTTCTGAAGATCTTCGGGACTAACCTTGGCAAAATAATCATTGAGGATATTACCCTCTGATTTTCGGATAGTGCTAAAACTAAGCTTCGCATCATCTGAAACATCAAGATCACCATACTCAAAAAAGTCATCATCAAAATAACTAGCTTCTTTGTTTCTGGCTAGTTGAGACTTAACTCCATCCTCCTGTTTTTTCAGTAAAGCTTTATGCATTTCCAGCTTGTAGTCGCTAGCACGGTCTTTGTCTTTATTTTCCGCGCCGACCAAAGACGCTAATGAGACTTGAGCCGCATCGCGCTTCTGAGACAGCTCCTTACGTGTGTCGTAAGGCAAAGAGTTATCTATCGGTGTATTAGCAGCCTTAATCAGCTCTCCTACTTGTTGAGATCGCTGCCCTGCCGCTGGATCTTGAATCGGCGTATTTGCAACTGCTTGAGCAGGTTGATAGTTTTCATCGTTAAAACTCGTTTGAGCTTCATCACCACGCGCCAGAATATTAGCATTGCCCTGCTGCACAAAATCATTAGTGATCCCTTGAATTTGTCCAGGGTGAACACCGTTATAGTTAGGGCGTGCAGTTGAAGTAGGAGTACTGCCATTCAACCCAATAAGGTTGGGAGACTCAACCGGCGTTGGACTGGCGGCAGGATCAGCAATAACGGGCGGAGGTGTAACGGGTGAACCTCCGCTACCACCAGAAGCAGGATTGCCGGACAAGCTATCTACATTGTTCTTACCAACTAATAAAGACCCTGCAGCATCAAACGCGGGTCTAATAACGTTATCAGTAACTTTTCGATTGATGTCCAGCAGTCCAGAACCTATCTCCTTGCCAACTTGAGTGATCCCACCCAAAATACCTTTATTTTCAAAGTCAAAAATACGAGAGGTCTGCTCGCGAGAGCTACGTGCAAGATTCCCTGCAAAACCGTCCATAATAGGCGAATCATTTACAAGAGAGGCACCGGTTCGACTTTTAGATCTCCGGTTGCGACCAGCATGGCCATAGGATCGAGGCTTTACCGGATCAGTAAGACCTTGAGGGGGGGTGTTTTTGGGGTTTTCTAAGAGTTCGGCCATAACAACGATCCTTCTAAATAAGGTGTGTTATCGCCCTCTTGAGCAACATTTAAAATTGTATGTGTGATTGTACCTGCTTTTATACTTGCTCTGATAACGAAGTCATGGTGTTTTGTGAACTCATTGCAGAAGAAGCCATGGAGGCAAATGAATTACCCGCTGAAACACCTATCTGAGCAATCGAAGTAGCCCGTTTAACTGCCAGCTCACCCGCCGAAATATTTTCACTTGAACTGACTTGCCAATCAGCCGTGATCGCCTTAAGCTTTAATTCCTCATTGCTAATTCTTGCTCTGGAGTTAGCCACAGTGACATCGGCGCGTGCTCGATGGCCATCTGCCTTGGCACGGAAAGCATTAGATTCACTGCTCAATCTTGACGCCTCAGCGTTTGCGTTTGCAGTAAACGCGGAAACTTTAGATTGATGAACTGCCGCCTCCGCCTTATTAAACTCGGTCACAATCGATGCCCGTGTTTTATCAACACTAGCTTGTGCCAAAGCGCCATCAACCTCAGCCTTAAAGGCGTCCACTTTTAATACCTCAACCTTCACTTTCGATTCTTCGCCACGAATGGCTGCAGAGTAGGCGCTAAATTCAGCTTCCTTTCCTTTTACTGTTGATACATAAGCTTGAGCTTGCACGCCATACGCATCAATCTGCTGTTTACTAATGGCCACCTTTGCATTGATCCCAGCAAGTTTGGCTTTATAAATATCAACCTTCGTCAACTCAAACTGCAGTTCTTTGTCATATACCGTCAGCTTGGTTGCATCCACATCAGCGGCAATCTTGGCTGCTTGAGCGCGAGCCTTAAATACCTCAACTTTAGATAGCGATGCTTTTAGCTCAATTTCATACACACTCACCTGGATAGCATAAACCTTGGCCACTTCCGTATAACGATTAAGCAGCAGCTCATAGTTTTTAGCGACCATCGCTGCGACTTCCTTGGCCGAGTCGAGTGCCTGTTGGTTAATAGTCAGTAAAATACCGGCATACTGCAGCGCCATACCTTGGACGTGCTTGTGCAAATCTTGGGATAACTGCATTACAAACTGTTTATGTTGGATCTCGTATTTGGCTCGTTCAATAGATAGTTCTGTCGCTTGCGTTGCGATAGCATCAGCTGAAGCTTGATGAAGTTTGTTGCGTCCGGCAGAAACTGATCCAGGTGGCAATGTAAAACCTCGCTTACTGTGACTTCCATTAAGATCATGCTCACCTCGATCACGCTCACGCTCAACCCTTGCCCGTGCTCGGTTATATAACGCGGTTTCAAAGCCTTCCCCCATAGCCTTGCCATCGACCATATCATGCATAATTTTATTTTCTAACAAGTCACGGTTAGCATGATAATTAGGTGCGTTTTTTACTGCCCACGCATCCATTTGGTTATCAATAAAGTTCTGGATAACAGGTAAAGACTTTTCGTAACCGCCTGCATATTCATCTGCCAAGTCAGCATTGTACTCGGGTGCCACCTCGTTAAATTCAGCATTAAATTCAGCGGGGACAACCTCATCAAGATCGCCCAAGTCAATATCCTTAATAATAGGCGCTGCCTTCAAAATAAGATCAGGATCAGCAGGCAACTCGATTAGCGGGATAGTTGGAATAACGCCATCAAACTTGGCCACATCAAATATTGGCCGATCAATCTGGTCGATAGTCAGATTCAATGAAGGGGCGGTAGGAATATGAATATTAGTCGGCAAAAAACTTAAATAGCTTGGTGCATCCGGCAAGTTAAGCTGGTTGGTATAACCAGCATTAAAATCTTCTAACTCCGGTATCACGTCCAATGACAAATCGGTAGGCGTGTAATCATAATTGGAAGGGCTGAAAGTAGGCGCCTCATTTACTGCTCGCACTGCTTCACCTAACGCTGAGTTTGCAGAGTCTAGCGTTTTCCCAGCAAAAGCGCGGGCATCCGAAATAATTTGATCTACTTGACTCATGTTCTACTCCATTTAACCTAGTTTACGTGACAGCACTTCTGGCTCAAACTCAGCAGAATTAACACGCATCGATGCGCCCGAAACATTGCTGAACTCAAAACCCCAATAACGCCCTTTTATGCCTCGTCCAATTTTCGTGCGCTTACCCTCATAGTTCGAGGGATAAGACGGGTACTGAACGTCATCGACATGAGGCGTGATCATAGTGTCACTATCTGTATCAATAAACAGGTAAGGAACACGCTTCAAATGAGCGGTGCCAAAGTCATTTTTGGCCGTTCTAAACCTAGCGTCGATCTGAGTGCCAATATCGTCGGCACCTTCTAATAAATACACACCGCCAGCAGCGACCCCGTAATATTTACCCTTGAATTTTAATACATGATCAAAATTAAAATTGCTGTAGCGAGTCGTTTCTGAGGTTTTTGCGTTTACGATGTAAGCCAGTGTCATGTCCATTACAGTACCTCACAGTTAAATCCGCCTTTAGCGGTTAGTTTTGTAGCGAACCCGTCGACACAGGCACTGCCATGAGTTAGCTCAATATAAGGCACCCGTATAACCGCCGATCCAGACCCAAACATAGTGCCTGCAGCTTTAATCTCTATAAGCGGCAACCTAATACTGGCCATCGCTACTGCGCCCAACCTGCCATCAGCCTCCAGTGTAGTAGTAAAGCTAGTTAATCCAGCGCAACCACCGCCATACGACTCCACCTCCGGATGCAAGTTATAACTCACATCTCCCTGCCCTGTAGCACCAGTTATCCCAGTGGACTCTATAACAGCTGCAGGAAATAGAAGTTCTGCTCGCCCGACAGGAGTGTTGACCCCCTCGACGATTAACTCAAAAACAAGGTTGCTCGTTTCAAAAAAACCACCTGTATAACCTTCTACCACAGTGGTAAAACCACCTAAGCTGGCCCGACTTGTATCGTGCCTTGTTCCGGTCGCCTCCATAGCAATAGCGGGAAACCCAACAACAGCTTCGGCAGAAACTAATCCAGCAATACCCTCAATCCAGTCAGCAAAGAATGAAACGCGAGCTTCACTGATAATCTCACCATAAGTCCCGTTTGTGCCTGCAAGCACATCAGGGGGGGTTCCAATAGTTGATCCCCAGCCAGTGATACCAGCAATTTTTCCGTCAATAACACTCGCACTACCTGAGTCACCAGAAAAGACCGTGCCTTCATTTACTACACCCGTACCGGCGATCCCATATAGACTGCCAAGCGCATCATTAACAGTGCTGCCGTTATCAAAGTCATAAAGCAATTGGTTGCCGAGAGGGATAACCCCCGAATACAAGTCATTAAGAATGTCCGTGGTCTGGTCGAACCGATTATTAATTGTGTCCCAGCCGCCCGTGGTGACAACTCCCGTTTCAGGATCGACCCTTGGACTGTAAGACGTTTTAACAAACTGCTTACCTATTTCGTCGCTGTCTTTATAGATTGGTAGTCGTAATATAACCCCGTCAACAACATCCTCAAATTCAACAACAGCAAGATCGTAACCAGCTTCTGAACTGTTTGCATTCCATTGCGGGTGAATAGTTATTGATTTGACGACCGGCAAAGCCACGGAGATAGAAACATGCGTATTAAAGTCAACCTCAACCCTGCTGAAATCGACAATAGCTTCAACCACATGAGCAGCGGTCAGTAGGTGTCTACCACTTTCCAGTAGTACGCCATTACCTTGAGTGCCAATACCAGTAAGTATTTTAGCATCACCGTTAAGCACGGGAATAAACTCACCTCCAAGCGATGTAATCGCCTCCAGACTCCCAACAGCCGCACCATAAGCATGATCAGCGGAAAACCCTTTAAAAGGAGGCATTTCACTAATTGATGGCACATTTAACTGTCCGTTAACCCCCGTAGCCTCAGACGTAAAAGGGGAAAACGTATTAACACCAACGCCAACATTAATAACTACACCCGAATAACCGCCCTCACCAGCAAAAGGGTGTATCGATGCATAACCCTCTGCGTAGACATAATTAGCGGCTTGGCCATCGAAGAAAGGTAGATCGGCAGCAGACTGCCCCCCTCCATTCACTGTAATAGGAGATTGCACCTCCATAAAAGAAGCCGCTAGCACCTCCTGAGTGAACAGGTTATCAGTAAAGACAATCTCAATTGAAGCTTCAGACAACAACTCAACAGCAGCAATAAACACTTCGTCACCAATGGCAATATCACCAGTCGTTGACATTGTTGCAGTAGAGATGGAATCCTGAGCTATAGCGTATTGAGTGTCAGGAATATCAACCAGCGAAGCATTAGCAAGCGTATCGCCTGAAGCGTAGAGAGAGACATCAAAGAAAAGATCTGCCACCCCCGTCGTTGCGACCGCTCTAATTAAAATGTCATTAACATAATAATTAACATTTCCTTCAAAACGCTGAATTTTAAATATATCCGTGTCAATAAACGAAGCTTCGCCATTGAGAATATTGACCCCTTCAATAACCTGGTACTTACCGCCACGAAGAATAAAGCCGTGGTTAATATCGGAGTAGCTAGAGTTTAGGCGTCCAACGTATTCATTTAGCCCAGCCACCACACCTGTAGATGTGGTTGGGCAAGTAAAGGTGATCTCGCCATTACCATTAAATGAAGTATTACTAAGCGCGGCGCCATTCCAGCCAATATTAGGATAGTCAACATAATATGGAGAGGGATAAAAAATACTCGACGTGCTCGCCTCCCCAATCACAATAGTTATTGTCTCAACAACTACATCGGAATAGGTAAGCTCGATAAATTCTACTTGGGAATAATCTCCCGCTTTAACTATCGTCAACACCCACGGAGAGTATCCAAAACTGCGACTGACGACTCCAGTGTAGTAGTAAGCAGGGAATCCAGCCCTCAGCACAGCTACTTCCCTTGTTTCAGTTCTTTGGCTTGTCGTGGAAAGACGCTGGATCGGATCAGGAATCACCACCACCCTGTCAAAGTTTTTTGCTATCAAGTTATTTTGTGCCATCTATATCACCAAAGCGTTAGCGGTACATTGTAAGTGGTCAACATTCTTGCTTACACCAGCAGAATTTACATGGTAGTTGAAAGCCGGAATATATGTAGTCTCGCCATCCACTGTTTCTGTATATATAAAAACATCAAACACGGAATCACTCCAAGCTTGATAAGAAAAGAGATAATTATCAAATGGATGAACTGCAAATCTGTTATCCAGCCTAACGGAATATTGAAAGCCAAAATACCAGTTTGGGGCGTTATTTTCGGTTATTTCATCTCAGTCATCATCGCCATACTCAGGTCTCTGCGCGAGATCCTGAACTCGTGGGCAAGAATGTCAGTACGTTCGGTCGGTATCTGATTCACGTCTCGGGCGTGTTGTTTTGGCGAGATGGTATTTTGATTTTGATTCGCCACGCGCTGGGGCAGGTCACGGCACCCTTCATTGGCCGGACCATATCCCAATCGATCATTAATGAAGCGCGCTGCTATTTGTGCATCTATGTACTATTGGCCGTCTTATCAGCAATGTTTCAGACGAGTGTGCTAGTCACATTCTGGCTGGTTCCAGCAATTCTGGGGCAGCCCATATTACGACTATACCTACTGGCTGAGCACACGCTATGTCCTTTGATACCGGACATGCTGCGGAATAGCCGCACTACGCTCACTCTGCTGCCGGTCCGCTTCATCGCTTGGAATATGTCCTATCATGCCGAGCATCACGCCCTGATGGCTATACCGTTTCATGCGTTGCCCAGGGCTCATGCGTTGTTTCGAGATCGGATCGACCACTTGACCCCTAGCTACAGTACATTTCATGGGCAATTGCTGGCCGCGATTCGGCAAGGAAACCTGTGAACCATAGCAAGGAAGCTGATTTGGTCAGTGGCCGAAGCTGTTAGGCCCTAGGCTGAAACAGCATTGCGCTGTGAACCGAATGCGTTTAACTGTTGATTTCAGTACCGATTGTGGTAACGATCGGGAGATAAACCGTCAAATTGCTACGTGTACTATGGTTAAGACTATTCTGACAGTAGTGATCCTTCTGACTCTGTTGGGTTGCCTGACAGGAAAAGCCGATCAGAAAGACGATGCGGCTGCAATGCGTTCAGTGATTCAAACCCAGCTGGACGCCTTTGCGCGCAATGATCCTGTCAAAGCCTACGCCCAGGCGTCACCCAAAATCCGATCCATATTTCCGACAACCGAACTTTTTATGACCATGGTCCGTCAGGGTTATTCGGCTTTAATCGCACCTGAAGTCGTGGGTTTTCTGGATGTTGTTGACGACAGCGGTCGGCCTGTTTTTCAAGTCCTAGTCGAGGGGCGAGACGGACGCCGTTGGATGGCGTTTTATACCATGGTGCAACTGGACGATGCCAGTTGGCGAATTGGCGGCTGTGTCCTGACCAAACTACCCGAAGAGTCAGTTTAAGACGGGACTGACTTCAGTCATTTTCACGCCGTACCACAAGGTCTACGATGTTGCCGTCAGGATCTGTAGACAAGTGGAAAACGATTGGGCGACAGCACACCTGGCAATCTTCGATATAGGTGTCATTGCCGGTAGATGGATCAATACTGATGCTAATCAACTCACCGCAGTAGGGACAGTCAATGCGGCGTTCCTCAAGTATCATCATCGTTTAATGTGTCTGGTTGGGGCTTAACGCGGGTCCAGCGCCAAGTTTTCAATAATGGTGGTGTTTGGCGTTAAGCGAAAGATTTGAGGCGACACTTTGATCTTGATCGAACGGCTGCCACCACCCAGGATCACGTAATTCGGTAGCATCACTCGGCTGTCTACCCACAACGGCAGTGAATCGGGCAGACCGACAGCCGTCACCCCGCCGATCTCCATGCCGGTGAGATCACGGGTTTCTTCAGCCGACGCAAAGGAACATTTTTTCACCCCCATTCGTTTTCTGACGCTTTTATTCACATCCAAACGTGTCGTCGCCAGCAGAACACAGGCAGCATATTGGCGTGGATCTGATTTACCCGCTGCAACGATGACGTTGGCTGAGACAGATAAGGGAATGTTGTAATGTTCACAGAATACAGCGGTATCAGCGAGATTGGGATCACACTCAAGGATCTCATATTCGAGCCCGAGTGGATCGAGGGTTGCCAGTGCTTGGGCAGCAGGATCTCCAGTTATTGGATTGTTACTCATATTTGTTGTGCGGCATGGGTTCGAAGGATGATCAGTGACTGCTTATTTTACGGCGAATGATATTCGGATACAGTAACGAACACGATCTGGAGCCAGATATTATTCAGCAGGAGAACAGCGATGACCGACTACAGTCAGATGAAATGTGAGGTATGCCGAGTAGGTGCTCCCTTGGCCACAGCAGACGAAGTTGAAAGTTTTCTAAAGCAGCACTCGCAGTGGGAGAAACTTGTTGTCGATGGAGAGGATCGGATTCAATGTAAATTCCAGTTCAAAGATTTTGAACAGGCCCTTGCTTTTACCAACCAGGTTGGTGCACTGGCTGAGGAGGAAGGTCATCATCCCGCGTTACTGACCGAATGGGGCCGGGTCACGGTCGGCTGGTGGACGCATAAGATCCATGGCCTGCACGTGAATGATTTTATTATGGCATCAAAAACCGATGCCTTGGCGGGATAACTGGACCGGAATGAGTCCGGTTACAACACAAGACTAGATCCGCGGACCGTATCTCCACCCGGCCTGTCGTTCTATAATGATCCCGCACCCTTTACCCCAGGGTTTCTGTGGACAGAACCGAACGCTTTTATACCATTGACCGTCTGTTGCGTGGCCGGCGCAAGGTGTCCCTCCACCAGTTGATGGAGGAGTTGGAAGTGTCCCGTGCAACCGTACGCCGGGACCTCGAATATATGCGCGACCGGATGGCAGCGCCGATCGTGTGGGATGCCGCGCTGCGGGGTTATTGCTACCGACTGGAATCCGCCGGTGACGATGACCGGTATGCTCTGCCTGGCCTGTGGTTCAATGCCTCAGAAGTCTATGCACTGCTGACCATGGACCATCTACTCAGCAGTTTGCAGCCAGGATTGCTTGAGCCGCATATTCAGCCTTTGCGCG
>ENA-OSET01004501-OSET01004501.1-sediment-metagenome-genome-assembly--contig:-NODE-4501-length-12301-cov-14.161486_pt1 | contig 12301 bp, 8 predicted proteins | sample MGYA00237882_ERZ534229 | MGnify/ENA primary metagenome ERZ534229 (study PRJEB26408, sample SAMN06266212) | sediment metagenome | isolation source: Hudson Canyon methane seep mesocosm | place...
GTTTTACTTTTGTTTACAGATCATTACTACCTAATGTTAAAATCTGTCTATACTAATTAGTAATTAATAGTAGTTTGAACGTACATTGACCTCAGTATAAAGAGACTCTATCTAAATGACCATGGAACGGCGTACGAGCCTCCGTCGCCCTATTAAGCTTACCGCAAAGCTAACTCTAACCGGTGAACAGTACTGGCACTGTGATATTGCCGATTTCTGTGCCGAAGGTTTGTTTATAAAATATGATGATGATGTGTCATTGTCTGTGCGTGAAGCGGTTCAGAAATCTCCTGATTTAAAAGTTAAGGTCTTGTTTACCGACCCCGAATCGAGAAAAGAGCACCGTCTTATCGTTCACCCCGTGCGTTTAATACAAGGTGCTATGGGGGTATGCTTTATTGAAGTTGATATTGATGCCATCGATACCATGTTAACGCTTTGCGGTAATCAGGAAAGTGCTGCTCCGACGATTCATAGTGAAACAGGGCAGGCGGCTTTTGTTATCCGTCAGTGCAATAAAACCATCGCAGAGCACCTTGAACCACTGTTAGACCGTTATTTCTCTGATGTGGATGCTGCGCTTGTTCATTCCGCAAATAATGCGTCCAGTGATCAGCTTTGTAATGAGCTGATGGATGCTGCAGGAACCATAAAAGACAAACAGTCGAAAATACGCCTGCTAACACTTTCTGCTGTTGCCGCGCCATTAAAGCCTGGTAAAGCTCAAGACGATCAGGCTGCTGATAATAATACTAACAATCTTTCCCTTATTGAAAAGAATGAATTTGAAGACTGGTTGCTATTCAAGGTAATGGTGACCAAGGCAGAAACCCAGTATCGGGGCGCATTACTGCAACTTAAAATGCGGTTGGATAAAGTCGGTATTGTGAACCATTTGGGTTATCAAAACCCTTTGGGTCCGGCTTTGGTAGTATATGCTTTTCGCGAGGCGGTAACGCAATTCAACTTTGCCCGATCGGCAGATAAGGTTGTCTTTAGAACGTTTGATAATAGCGTGATAAGGAATATGGGGGATTTATATCAGGAACTAAACCAGATACTGGTTCGTCAAAATATTTTACCTGACCTTGATTTGAGTAAGTATCTTTCTGACCGAAAAGGAAGGGACGAAAAAACAGATAAAGCTCATAAAGTGGAACACCACGACGAAATTAAAGAAAAAAACACTTGGGCTTCGCGCGCTGATTCAAATAAGTCAGCAGTTGTTCGCAGTGACGTGCCCGTTGCCAGGAATGAGCACATTGGAAGTGTTAGAAGTAATGAGCCCCAGCCTACACCTGAAACCCAGAATGTACAGTCATTAGAGCCTCCATTTCAATCTGGAAGGGGGCTTGCTGGTGGAGATGTATCCCAATTTAGAGCACATCAAAAGGCTGCGCAAAGTGCATACTCGACTATTAACGCCTTATTTGAAAAATTAGAACAAAGTAAGCAGAATTTAAGTCTTGAAGCAGTGGAGGCGCGCGAAGCTGAACTTAAGCTACCGAAATGGAGCCATGATGAGCTGCAATCTGGCTTGAGAGATTTACAGACCAATGCCATTAGCGCCAAAGTTGATGGTGATGCGGAGGTCGACCCTCTTATTGCTCGGGTCAAAGAGAAACTGCAAACAAGTACAGGCGGTAACAAGAGGCTATCAAAAGAACAAGAAAGCGCTGTTGACGTTGTTGACCGGTTCTTTGTAAGCATGAAAGGAAGCCAGAAGTTAACAGAGACAACCAAGTCTCAACTAACACGGCTTGAAGTGCCAATGCTTAAGGTTCTAATGAGGAATAAAGAGTTTTTTGAAGATGTTGATAGCCCTGTTCGGTCAGTGCTCAACCGAGTTGCCCAGCTTGGCATTAAGGGGGGGCGCCCCAATCCTGCCAATCAAAAGAAAATTGAAGGTATTATTCAACGTATTAATAATGAGTTTGAGCAGGATACCGGCGTATTTGACGAGGTACTTGGAGAGCTTGATGAACTGGTCGATCGACAAAACTTACTCTATCGGAGAAATGTTGAGCGGGTTGCCGCTGCCGCAGAAGGTTCTCAGAAAGTTGTACAAGCGAAAAAGATCGTTGCTAGACAGATTGAAAAGAGAATTGGTGGCCGAAAGGTTCCAAAAGCGGTGGTTTCGCTCATTAATGGCGGGTGGCAGGATTTATTGTCTCTGACCTATATTCGTCAGGGAGACCAGAGTCAGGCATGGCAAGATTATTTAGGTGTACTAGATAGCCTGCTGGCTTATGGTGAAGACCCTACGTTGGACCTTAACCTGACTGACTTATTGCGAATAATACAAGATGGTCTAGCTTCCATATCTAGTAATCACATGCCTTCAGGGCATATTCGGGATGAATTAAAGCGCTTCCTGGTAGGGTCACGGGAGCGCAAGCTTGAAATGATAACAATGCCTGCAGAGCAGACTGATGAAAATGCGGATGTATCATTACTTACTGAAAGCCGGCATAGAGGCATGCAACGCTGGGTGCAGCGGGCGCAGAAATTGGAAGTGGGTAACTGGTTAAAATATCTTAAGAACCCCGATTCTCCCCAATATATGCGCTTGGTATGGGTTGGAAAGGGTTACTCTAAGTTCGTATTTGTTAACCATCAGGGAATGAAAGTGGTTGAGCTTGATCTGATGACCGTGGCTGGCTATTTGCAGAAAGAAATTGCGATTATTGAGAAAGATTATGAAGTGCCGATTGTAGACGAGAGTCTCGACAACATGGTTAAACAGGTTTACGGTCAGTTATCTTTTGCCACAACCCATGATGAATTAACGGGTCTGGTTAACCGAAAAGAATTTGAGCGTAATATTGAGAATTTACTTGGTCAGGGTGAAGAAGTTGAGTGCTCATTACTTTATATCGATCTTAGACAGTTCCGAATTATAAATGATGCCGCAGGCTACGAGGCGGGAGACCAGATACTAAAAGATGTATCTACTTTGCTTGTTGATTACGCCCCTAAAGGTGCGGTTGTTGCTCGTCTGGGAGGCAATGAATTTGGTGTGTTAGTTAAACATGCCAATATTGAAGGGCTTGCAACCCAGTACGTTAAAAAAATACATGACTATGAGTTTAAATGGGAGAATAAATCTTACCAGTTAGCGGTTTGTATTGGTTTAGCTTCTGCTGGTGATGTGATCGCAAACTCAGAAAAATTGCTTAAAGTGGCTGAAGAGGCTTGCCGAAAAGCCAAACTGAAAGGCCCTAATAAAATAGAAAAGTATTTAGCCGATGAGCCTAATTTATCGCAGCAAGAACAAATAAAAGCGAAGGTTGCTGGCTTTAGTAACCTGAATGATGAGCGTACCTTATTGCGCTGCCAGAAGATAATCCCTTTGCAAGCAGAAACAAAACTCAAAACACAGTATGAGATATTGCTCAGTGTTTATGATGATGTAGGGCACTTGATTCCTGCTTATGAGTTTGTTCGTACAGCTGAAAAATATAACCGAATGCAGGCTGTAGACCGCTGGGTTGTTGGACATATGCTTGATTGGATGTCTCAACACCAGGCTGAGGTGGATGCCATGGGAGGGATCTGTATTAACTTATCAGGTCATTCGCTTAATGATGAAGAACTCTTAGAGTTTATTTATCATCGTCTAAGTCAAAATGACGCACCTATCGAAAAGATATGGTTTGAGATCACTGAAGCCTCCGCAATATCTAACGTTCATAGTGTGGCTGACTTTATGAATGAGTTAAAAGATATTGGTTGCCACTTTTGCCTAGGTAATTTTGGTGCAGGCATGTCTTCATATCATTTTCTTAAAGAGCTTCCTGTCGATATGATTAAGATTGATGGAACCTTTGTAAAAAATCTGGCAATTGATGAAAGTGACTGCGCAATGGTTCGCTCAATGACCGAAATGGTTCACTTTATGGGGAAAGAGCTGGTTGCCACTCAAGTTGAAGATAAGCAATGTATTGATATTTTAACGAACCTTGGCGTCGATTATGCGCAAGGGTATGCCATAGAGAAGCCTCGACTTCTTGGTAATATTTGATTACAAACGTAGGATGGCCATACGGTTCCTACGGTTTTACTGTTCTTTCGCTAACCCATACTCTTAACTCATCCAGTTTCTCATTTTCTTCTAACTCAAGCCCAAAGCCGCGTCGTTTAAGTCCATTAGTTATTGTCCTGCTGTAGATAGGTAGAGCACGTTTACGAGCTAAGCGAGCAAGGCTATCAATGCTCCGGGTTTCTTCATGAGATTGAATGATTTTTAAATGGTACTATACAGCCTTCCAATTCGCGACCCGTAAGTAGGTGGTAATGTCAGCTAAGCATCCAATTATATCTGTGACCGGCTCTTCTGGTGCAGGAACGACCACAGCAAGTAATATTTTTAGTCGTATTTTTGCGGATGAAAATATTAATGCAGCCATGGTTCAGGGGGATAGCTTTCATAAATATACCCGTAAAGAAATGACGAACCTTGCGGAGCAGGGTCATTATGGCGAGTGGAACCACTTTTCACTGGATGCTAACCATATAGACAAGCTTGAAGACTTATTTCAAGATTACGCTTCAACGGGAGCAGGGCAGTACCGCCACTATGTTCATGATGATGATCATAAGTTGATTGAGAGTGGTGAGAAACCAGGTACCTTTACCTCATGGATGAATTTACCTTTGAATACCGATTTATTATTTTATGAAGGTTTACATGGCGGGATTCAAACAGAGCAGGTAAATATATCACCCCATGTTGACCTCTTAATTGGCGTTGCACCGATTGTTAATCTTGAGTGGATACAGAAAATATATAGAGATACTCAGTCGCGAGGTTATTCTAAAGAGGCGGTGGTGAATACCATCGTGAATCGAATGGATGACTATGTTCGTTACATCGTTCCGCAGTTTTCTAATACCCATATTAACTTTCAGCGAGTGCCTACCGTTGATACCTCAAACCCTTTTGTGATGCGAGATGTGCCGAGCGATGATGAAAGCATGGTGGTTATTCACTTTCAGCACTATAACGAGGTTGATTTTCCTTACTTGCTACAGATGATAGATAACTCGTTTGTATCCCGACGAGATACGTTGGTTATTCCTGGCAATAAAATGCCTCTAGCTATGGATCTGATTATCAGGCCCAGAGTAAAGGAGCTTATGCAGCACAAGGTTTATGGCTAGCTTAAAGGTTAGGCATATTGCGAGAGTAGAAAATTTCCTGCATCTCTTTCTTTAAACGTTTTTGAATATCTTTTAACTCCTCTTCGTTGAAGGCATCAGTTCCTTCCGCAAACAGGTAATTTTCCAGATTAAACTCTTTTAAAAGCATTTTTGTGTGAAAGGTATTTTCTTGATAGACATTTACGTCAATCATTTCATAGGCATTTTGAGTATCTTCGCTCAAGTAGTTTTGAATAGAGCTGATGTCATGGTCTATGTAATGTTTAGTGCCATCAATATCTCGCGTGAAGCCTCGAACACGATAGTCAACGGTGACAATATCTGAGTCAAAGCTGTGAATCAGGTAATTCAACGCCTTAAGTGGCGAGATTAAGCCGCAGGTTGAAACATCTATATCTACGCGAAAGGTACTAATACCATTATCAGGGTGGCTTTCAGGGTAGGTATGAACGGTTACATGACTTTTATCTAAATGGGCCACAACCGCTTCGGGCAGTGGTCCGGGTGCCTCTGTGGTTTCAGAAGGGGCTGGAGGCACTTCATGTTCGGCAATTAGCAATGTTACACTGGCACCGTGAGGGTCGTAGTCTTGGCGTGCAATATTTAAAATATTGGCACCAATGATTTTTACAACATCTTCAAGAATTTGAGTTAAGCGCTCGGCATTGTACATTTCATCAATATAATCAATGTACTCTCGACGCTGCTTCTCTGTCTTTGTGTAACAAATATCGTAAATATTAAAGCTCAGCGACTTTGTTAGGTTGTTAAAGCCGTGAAGTTTAAGTTTTTTGTCCATTACAGACCCTCTGTTCGAATGGCTTATTCAATACTCTTGTTTTATTCTTTTTGAATTTTAGTCAATAGTGTAGTCGTGAGTAATTTCTACGCCGGCCTTTTCTAGCATTATAGAAGCGGAGCAATATTTTTCAGCAGATAATGAAACCGCTCGTTTTACCAATGACTCTTTAAGGTTGTTGCCTTTAACCGTAAAGTGAACATGAATTTTGGTAAATACACTGGGTACTTCATCAGCTCTTTCCGCGGTAATATCTGCCACGCAATCCGTTACGTCTTGACGTGACTTTTTGAGAATACTCATTACATCAAAAGAAGTGCAGCCGCCTAAGCCAAGAAGCAACATTTCCATTGGGCGAGGCCCAAGATTTTTGCCTCCATGGTCTGGAGGGCCATCCATAGTTATCTGGTGACCAGAACCAGATTCGCCAACAAATTTGGCGTCACCGCCCCAGCTTATTTTAACATTCATTTATGTGCCCTTAAACTTACTTGCATTTAGCTACGAAGGGTAACATAAAAGCATCTTTTTATATAAAGGTGCTTTCTAATTCTTAGTCTATACTCTATTCATGTGACACTGTGGTAACAATATCAATAAGTTGCTGAGTGGCGTTTATCCTGATATAAACGTAAGTCGAAAAAACGGTTCATGGATACGAACCATAAATGATAATCAAAATAAAGTAGTAGTGTTACTTTGCTTGCGAGTTAGCGAAGTAACGAAGTAATAAATAAAGGGACAACAAAAGATGGCAACGATTATTAAACCGGTAGAAAGTAAAACAAAACACCTGGACTTCTTTTTGTCACAGTGCCACCGGCGTCGTTACCCAGCGAAAAGTACAATTATTTATGCAGGGGATAAAAGCGACTCATTGTTCTACATAATCAAGGGGTCTGTGACCGTTATCATTGAAGATGATGATGGCAGAGAAATGATTATGGCCTATCTGAACACGGGCGATTTTTTTGGTGAAATGGGATTGTTCGATAATATGGACTCCCGTAGTGCGTGGGTAAAAGCTAAAACTGAATGCGAAGTGGCTGAAATCAGCTATACCAAATTCCGTGAAATATCAGGGGAAGACCCTCGTATACTCTATTTCATTGGTGAGCAGATGGCATCTCGTTTACGTCAGACCACTCGTAAGGTTGGTGACCTGGCTTTTCTTGATGTAACGGGCCGCGTAGCGCGCACATTGCTTGATTTATGCAAAGAGCCAGATGCAATGACTCACCCAGATGGGATGCAGATAAAAATTACCCGTCAGGAGATAGGGCGCATCGTAGGTTGTTCACGGGAAATGGTTGGGCGAGTATTGAAAACCCTGGAAGATCAGGGGTTGGTCTCGGTTAAAGGTAAGACCATGGTCGTTTACGGGACTCGTTAACGATATAGCTAGCGCTAATTCTGGATTTAAAAACGGAGATTATTCTCCGTTTTTTTTGTTTGGGCATTGCTGCAAAGTTTCATTCATATGTCTTTAAAACAAATAACCACATTTCTCCCCGTTTGTTTTCCTTCATAAAGTGCCGCATCAGCTGCAGCGATTGTGGCTTTAATATCTTTTGAATTATCGAATACATCAATGCCTAGTGTCATTGTAAAATGGACGTTATGGCCTGCATTTGAAACGACACTATTCTCGCATAAGTCTTTTATTTTCTCTGCGACTATGATTGCCTGATTAATGTCAGTTTCAGGCAGTGCGATAAGAAATTCTTCTCCGCCCCAGCGGGAAACAAAGTCTTGTTGCCGAAGTGATTGTTTTAGTATATCCGCAACTGCAATAATGACTTTGTCTCCTGTTTCATGACCGTAGCCGTCGTTAACTTGTTTAAAGTGGTCGATGTCACAGAGAATAAGGCTGAACCGACTATTGTTTCTCTTTACTCTTGATGCCTCAAGATTTAGCAGTTCGTCCATTCTGCGTCGGTTATAGAGATCTGTAAGAGGGTCTTTTTGTGCGAGCTTTTCTAGTTTATGCTGAAGCTCTAACCTTTTTTCCAGTTGTTCGTTCATTGTGTGGGCGAGCAGGTCGAACTCTTTAATTGAGATGCTGTCTTTTTCAACTGGAAGATTGTCATGAGCTGCATGTTGCAGGTGGTCTATAAATAACTTGAAATGCCAGTTAACTTTTCGATAAATAAATAGTGCGGCAATGAGTGTTATCGCATAAGCAACGATTAATATAGCTGTAATTTCCGTAATCTGATTTTCAATTCGATCTGTTAGGCGTGCTTTATTAAGGCCTATTTCTTTTTCAATACCTGATAGGGTAACAAATGAGCCTATTATCCATTTCCAAGAGGGTGATGATTCCAAATAAAGTAAGATGGGTTCATATTGTTTTGTTTTTCGGTTGAACCAGTGCGCTTCAATAATTTCACTCTTGCCTTCTTTGGCAAGCGTTATCGCTTTATTAAACAATTTACTATTTTCTGGTAGTACATGCACCAGCTTCTGGTTTGCTGGTATCTCTTTTTCTGAGATTTCTACCCCAGGGTCAATCAACAGGTTAAGATTGTAATCGACAATAATAAACTTTATCAGTTGTTTATTTTCTAGGGGAGCAACAATGCCCAGAAACCGCTCTTTAGTTTCTTTCTCATAAGCCTCTACAGATTCACTGGTACCAATAACCCAGTCTAGTGGCTCCAGATATTTGAAAAAGCCTACTCTAGGGTTTGCATCCGAGTGACTGACGCTGCCATTAAAGTTGATTGCATTGTAGCCTTCTACATAGAGTTCACCGTCTTTTCGTACTTGATCAATAACCACTTTAAGTTGGGGTAAGTGATTTTTTTGCTTAGGTTTTAGATCCTGAAACTTGTGACCCTCGTAGCTGATGTTGTCAGGAAGAAGTTGAAGCTCCCCATAAATATCCATTACATTTATCGCACTTCGACCAAAGTTAAAACGAATAGGTCTCAGGGTTTCAGTGATAAGGTCTTTTTGTGTACTTAATGGCAAGTCAGCATTTTTACTGAGTATTATACTCGCTTGTTTGTGTGCTTCTCTAACGCGTTTTGCCAGCTTATCTCTCAGAAACGCTTCAGCATTTTGATGTACTTGTTCAATTAAGGTGGTTGAGCGCTTTACTCGCGAAATCATTGATTCTTTTAGTTGATTCGAGATACGTTCGGATGTTTTCTCAACCAAAGCATTATGTTGCCTGGTATCTATAAACACCATAGTTGCACCCACTATAATTACAATGAGTGTACTTAAGACCAGGGTCAAGGTGAGGTAAATGGTAGATACGCTACGTTTTTTAGCCATAACTACCAGTATAGAAGCCTAACTGAAATTAGAAACTACTTGCCGGAAATTTGCTCTTCCATGCAATGTTTCTAGCTGTGAATATGGTAAATTGAGCTGGTATCACTATTACTGCTTATAGATACATCAAGATTTTTTATTAGCCCGTCTTTAATGCCGTAAATCCAGCCGTGAACCGTGAGGTTTTGTTGTTTTGCCCAAGCTTCCTGAACTACGGTAGTTTGACACACATTATGAACCTGCTGAATAACATTAAGTTCACATAGGCGGTCAACTTGTTGTTCTTCGTTTGTAATTTTATCTAGTTCCTCATGGTGTTGAGTGTAGGTGTCTTTAATGTTTCTAAGCCAGTTATCAATAAGGCCATTGTTTTCATTATGCAAAGCCGCGTGAACACCACCACAGCCATAGTGGCCAACAACAATAACGTGTTTCACTTTAAGCATTTCTACAGCGTACTGAATAACAGACAAACAATTCAGATCTGTTTGGTTAACAATATTGGCAACGTTTCGGTGAACAAATACATCGCCCGGGTCAAGGCCTACAATTTGGTTGGCAGGAACTCGGCTATCTGAACAGCCAATCCACAGTATTTCAGGGGATTGCTGTGCCGCTAGTTGTTCAAAAAAACCCGGGTTTGTGGTTTCTATTTTATCAGCCCAGTTTTTATTACTTTTAAGCAGGGAACTCAGTGATTTCATTTTGTACCTATTAAACTGATGAGCGAGCAATTCTGACTGCGAATGATTATCGCTTAATTAGATTCTTTTTTCACTATGCAAATGGCTTGTTGCATTACCATATTGTCATATTAGGTGAAGATACTAGCCCCCAATAATTAGGTTTTCTGCACTTTCAATTTGCTCTGAGCTTCCGTGAAGAATTAAAGTGTCCCCAGCCATTAATACCAATGTTGGATAAGGTGTAGTTTCTGTGCCATCACTATGTTTTACCACCTCAACCGGGTTGCCTGCTTTTTCTAAGTTGAGACTGGATAAGTACTTACCTGTTGCAAAGCAGTTTTCAGTGAGTTGAACCGCATGAAGCTGCTCAAGAGGCTTACCCTTATCGTCCACAACTTTTGAGCTGATACCATGGTAATAGCCATGTAATATCTGGTAACGCTGCTTTCGGGTTTCTGATATATGCTGGAAAATTTGAGGGGCTGGCGTGCCCATCATGGTGAGAGCATGAGATACCAACATCAAGCTCGCCTCCATTGTTTCAGGAACAATCTCCGTTGCGCCGGCTTCAAGTAGTTCTTCTAATGACGAATCATCACTGGTTCGAACCAGAACGGGAATGGTATAGCCATGCTCTCTTAATGTATGGAGAATTTTCTTTGCAACATTTAATTCGTTGTAACTAACGACTAACAGTTTGGCTCGGTCCAGGCCTAATAATTTTAAAATATCCAAGCGAGAAGCATCACCGTAATGAACATTTTCTCCTGCAATGCTGGCTTCGTTAACACGAACCGGATCAATATCAACTGCTATATAAGGTAGTGATTCCTTATTTAAAAACCGGGAGATAGTTTGACCCACACGACCAAAGCCACAAAGTATTGCGTGCTCACTTAATTCGGCGCTAGCTTCATTCAGTTGATTTTTATAATCGTGTTTATGCACCTCTTTTTTGTGTTTCCCGAATAGTTTTTCTGAAATAACGGGCGCAAAATTAATTAATAATGGGGTTAAGGCGATAGAAACAACAATCGTGGGGATCATGACTCCGCTAACGGTCTCGCTGATAAGGCCGCTGCTAAAACCTAGTGCGAATAGAGCAAATCCAAACTCCCCCCCTTGAGCCAGGAATAACCCTGTAGTTATTGAGTCTCGTTTGCTGTTTTTGTTAGCGCGGGTTAATGCAAAAATTAATGCGGCCTTACCTATAATAAGTGAAGCGCTGCAAAGCAGTATCCAATCCCAGTGAGCAAGAAGGTTTTTCAGGTTCAGAGTCATCCCTACGGTAATAAAAAACAACCCCAGCAGTAGGTCTCTGAATGGCCTGATGTCCGCTTCTATTTGGTGTCGGTAGTTGGTTTCACTTAACATCATGCCAGCGATAAACGCCCCTAAAGCCATGGATAGCCCAAAATGATGCGTAAGCGCTGCTGCCATGAGTGCTACTAGTAAGACGGTAAGAACAAACACTTCTTCTGATCGGGTTTTGGCAACTTCATTGAATAGAGGCGGAAGCAACCACTTCCCACAGGCTAATAGTAGTGCAAATATTCCAACGCCTTTAAGTAAGGTCAGGCCAACAGAAGTAAGAATACCTTCTTCAGTATTGCCTGCTAGAGCAGGCACTAATATTAGAAACAGTACAGCGGCGATATCCTGAAATAGTAATATGCCAATTGTTAGTTGGCCATGAGGCTTATGTAGTTCATTGCGTGAAGAGAGTTCCTTACTGACCACTGCCGTTGACGAAAGCGACAGTGCGCCTGCAAGTACAATAGATTCTTCTATAGAAACACCTATTGCTACAGAAATGGCAAAGATAATAATACTGCTAATAAGTACTTGTAGCCCGCCTAAACCAAATACCGTACGCCTTAGTGCCATCATTTTAGGTAGAGAGAATTCCAGACCTAGTGAAAATAGCAGAAAGACCACACCGAACTCAGCCAGAAACCGAATAGACTCCTCGTCTTCAATAATCCCCATCGCTCCAGGGCCCACGATTAAACCCACACAGAGATAGGCTAAAATGGGGGGGATATGTATTCGCCTGAAAATGGCAGAGGCGACGACTGAGGCGGATAATAATATGAGTACTTTGGTAAAAAAACCTTCTGCCATTACTTCTCTCTTTAAAGACTGCTGTAGTTATATATATTTTAGTTATATATATTTTAGTTATAGACTTCGTAATTACAGATATTGTCGTGATAGACAAGCTTACTGTTATAATCGTTGTTCTATATTCTATTGTATTTGGCGCGTATTGTATTGAGTGAACCCTAATTATGCTGCAAGAACTGCTCTCCACAGCTTATACCCAACGACAGACCTTAATTGCGTCGTTACATAATGAAAAAACCAC
>ENA-OSET01004504-OSET01004504.1-sediment-metagenome-genome-assembly--contig:-NODE-4504-length-12292-cov-74.636758_pt1 | contig 12292 bp, 12 predicted proteins | sample MGYA00237882_ERZ534229 | MGnify/ENA primary metagenome ERZ534229 (study PRJEB26408, sample SAMN06266212) | sediment metagenome | isolation source: Hudson Canyon methane seep mesocosm | place...
GAGTTAGAATTTTTATTTCATTGAGATTTTAGCAATCCAATGACCTTCATAATTCATACATGCATTAAGATCTTGTTGTTCAGTCTTTGAACTGTGCTTAATAATTAGTTTATAAGCAACACATGGACGAAGGTCAGAACTAAAGTGTTCGCCAATGATAAGGTCGTAATGTGTCGTTGTATCAATGTTATACCAAGAATCAGCAGCGCCTGTTGGTTGAGATTTAAGTATTTCTTGAGTTTTATTTAGATCAGTAACGGTCATTGCAGTATCTGATTCGAGACCCGCTTCAACACCAGCAAGTAGCTCTAAAGGTGTTTCTGCAGCATTAACATTCATTGATAATACAGCACCTAATAAAACAACTGATAATATGTTTTTCATTTTAATCCATTTATATGTAGTTATGAGAACAGTTCATAGAATACAGGTATGGGTAAAGAATAGAATGAGCGATAAATCCTTTTTTATCAGGAGTTTATTCCTGATATGTATGACAATACTGTAACAATAGAATTGTGAGAGTATAGATCTTATTAGCAATTCTATATTAGAACGTTACTATCAGGATTATTATTTATTTACTTCAGTCTGTTCCATTTTTTCAATAGCGTTATATAGCTCAGTACCGATCTTAAGTATCTTGTTAGATTGAAATACAAAGTGCCAACGTCTTCCGCCTTTTTGATGCCATAGCATAGCAGCTCGAATTCCTGCGAGGAGGAGCGCACGTACTCTGTTTACATTATCTGCATGTTGTAAAATCGTAGGATCGCCGAGGACGTGAATACGAGGACTTAATTCACTAATTGTACGATGGTATATATCTGCAAATCGTGCAACTACCTGTGGATTATTAATATCACCAAAGTAGTCTATTTGTTGTGGTATTTGGTCAATTTCACGTCCTATTAAATCCATCATTGCAGGACGTTTGGCGAGTTTACGTTCAAGGTGTAACAGACCAATCACATAACGAAGAATTTGTACGTCTTTTTTGTCTTTATTTTTAGATAACTGATTATTAAGTTGTTCAATACCTGTTCGCAGCTTGCTTAAATTACCATAAACGGCTTCTGTGTTTGGTGCATCAGTCGCTATTAGGCTGGTTAATAATGTTTCAAACTCGTCTTGATCAATATTACCTGTTTCTGCAAGTTGTTGCACCAAGGTGACAGCTTGTAATAATGCTGATAATGCTATTGTGCGATCGCGCTCTCGAGCACTCATACTCATGGATGGATCCCTGGCGCATCGGTACTGACGATAATACCCCCACCTAGACAATCATCATCGAGGTAGAAAACAACGGATTGACCTGGTGTGACGGCACGCTGAGGATCTTCAAACTCAACATGTATTTGACCATTTTTGCCTTCACTAATTACACAGGCTTGATCAGGTTGGCGATAACGTGTTTTTGCTGAAGCTTTACAAGGAAGTGAAGGAGACTGACCAGCAACCCATGATAATTGTTCAGCTTTTAGAGAGCTACTATGTAACCAAGGATGATCGCCTTGTACAACATAGAGTATTTTTTTCTCCATATCTTTGCCTGCAACAAACCATGGCTCACCTGAACTATCTTTGCGACCACCAATACCAAGACCTTGTCGTTGTCCTAATGTGTAATACATTAAACCTTGATGTTGTCCAATCACTTCACCCTCAGGTGTTTGCATTTCACCGGGTTGAGCGGGGATATAACGTCCTAAAAACTCACGAAAACGACGTTCACCGATAAAACATATGCCAGTACTATCCTTCTTGTCATGAGTGATAAAACCAGCCTCTTCGGCAATGCGGCGTACTTCAGGTTTTGGTAATTCACCGAGTGGGAAAAGGGTACGCGACAATTGTTCTTGACCTAGTGTATATAAGAAATAACTTTGATCTTTATTGTGATCACGTCCTTTTAATAAATGAAAGCTACCATCGCGTTCTTCAACGCGTGCATAGTGACCTGTTGCAATCATATAACCACCAAGCTTCATTGCATGATCTAAGAATGCTTTAAATTTTATTTCACGATTGCATAGGATGTCAGGGTTAGGTGTGCGACCCGCTTTATATTCATCTAAGAAGTTTTTGAAAACATAATCCCAATATTCCATTGCAAAATTGGCTTCATGAAAAGGAATATCAATTTTATCTGCAACTGAATTAGCATCATCTCTATCTTCTGCAATGGTACATTCGCTTTCCTCAGCAAAGTCTACCCAGTTCTTCATAAACATACCTTCAACATCATGACCTTGCTGCTGTAACAATAAGGCTGCGACTGAAGAATCCACACCGCCGGATAGACCGACTACGACTTTGTTTTGTTCTGACATAATTAATTTTTCAGTAAAGTAAGAGGGTAACGCTGGCCAGTAAGGTAATCATTCAAACATTCCAATACTAATGGACTGCGAAAATCAGCCTGTCTTGCCAATAACTGTTGCTTATTTAACCATAAAGCTTGATGAATATCGTCATCAAGTTTTTGATTTGGATTGTGGTTAGAGGCAATACCTGCAAAACAATAACGAATATAGGTATCTTGCTTGATGGGATGTTGCCATCGGTAGATACCAATTAATGCTGTAGGTTCAAATTGCCATGCTGTTTCTTCGCTTGTTTCACGAATGGCGGCTTCAATCAGGCTTTCGCCTGACTCGAGGTGACCTGCTGGTTGATTGAGTGTCATCGTGCCGTCGATTTCTTCTTCGACCATTAGAAACTTGTTGTCTTGTTCGATTACTGCGGCGACGGTGGTTCTTGGAGTCCAAATCATCAGATGATTTTATCATGGCAGGACTAAGTACAGGAGCAGGAACTTCTCTCCATTTTCCTGAAGTAAGATTATCTATGGTCCAATCACCTATGGCATAACGAATTAGTCGCAAGGTTGGATGGCCAATTGCGGCAGTCATGCGTCGAACTTGGCGATTTTTACCTTCTATGATTTTTAGTTCAACCCATTGAGTTGGAATTGCTTTGCGTTCACGAATTGGCGGAATACGATCCCAAATTTCAGGATGTTCGATTAACCGCACTTTAGCTGGCCGAGTGAGTCCATCTTTAAGTTCAATGCCATGACGAAGTCGTTCTAATGATGCTTCATCAGGAATATTTTCAACTTGTACCCAATATGTTTTTTCAAGCTTATGGCTAGGATCGCTAATATAATGTTGAAGGGGACCTGAATCAGTTAATAACACTAAGCCTTCACTGTCACGATCTAAACGACCAGCAGGGTAGACGTTTGTAATATCAATGTAATCTTTTAATGTCTTGCGGCCTGATTCATCAGTAAATTGAGTCAAGACATCATAGGGCTTATTAAGCAGGAATAGTTTTGTCATAAACATAGTATACTTTCATATCATAAATTTACGTAGCTATGGTTGTTTTTGTAAATATTTACAAACAGATATTGTTGTAATCTTAAAAATAGCTTTTAAAGGATTAGAAAGTGAATAAGTTTCAATATTTTATGCTTGTTTTATTTGTCTTTGTATTGAAGATACCTATACAAAGCCATGCGAATGAATTAAATGGTCCACAGGATGATCTTTTTCAGCGTCCATTAGAAGACTTAATGCAACAACAAGTCTCTACTCTCACCAAAAAATTACAGAAAGTCGAAGATACATCAGCCGCCGCTTATATTATTTCTGCTCAGGATATAGCACGCTCTGGTGCTACTAGTTTACCAGAGGTACTGAAGCTTGCTCCAGGTGTAAATGTTGCTGCGATTAACAATAATAGATGGGCAGTATCTATTCGTGGCTTTAATAGTCGTTTGTCGAATAAATTACTTGTATTACTCGATGGTCGAACCATCTATCCTTCCTTATTCCCTGGTACCGTTTGGGAAAATAATGATATTCCGCTTGAGTTAATTGAGCGTGTAGAAATTTTACGAGGATCTGCCGCCGCAGCTTGGGGTAATAATGCAGTTAATGGCGTTATTAATATTATTACCAAATCATCGCACGATATGATTGGTGGCCAGGTTGGTGTGGTTGTGGGTACTGAGCAACAAGCCTCAGGAACTGCAATCCATAGTTGGGCTTTAGATGAAAATACGAGTTTTCGCGTTCACGCTTATGGACGGAAAACAGATAAATCTGAGCGAGTATCAGGAGGCTCGGCTCCAGATGGTTGGGAATCTCAAAATATTGGTTTTCGTCTCGACAGGGAGTTAAACCAAGGGCGCATATTGTTACAAGGTGGAGCTTTTAGTTCTCTCGTTGAAGATGAGATTATTGCCCCACGATTTGATGGTGGTATAGATGTTTTAACAAATGATAGAAAAAATGATAGTGCCCACCTACAACTAATGTGGGAGCATTTTTCTTCAAATGGAATATCGCATACTTTTCAATGGTTTACCGAGTTCTCTAATGGCAATGTCGCTGGTGGAGAACACCGAAGGAAAACACTAGATTTAGAATATCAGCAACAGCGTACTGTGGGTAATAAACATGACTTCATTTGGGGACTAGGTTATCGATTGTGGAATGATGGTGGTCCAGAATCACCGTATGCGAGATTGATATCGAATTATAAAACAAGTCATTTAGCGAGTATTTTTGCTCAAGATGATATCAGTTTGATTCCTGAAAAATTAGTATTAAGTGTGGGGGCGAGGTTAGAGCAACGTAGCGATATTGATAAGGAATTTCAGCCTAATGTTCGTTTATTGTGGATGCCGAATAGACTAAATAGTTTATGGGTTGCCGCAACTCGAGCAGCACGAATGACAGTGCGATCTGAGCGAGAAGCTATTATTACATTAGCGCCGCCATCCATTGAAACATCTATGTTGCCAGTGGTAAATATAAACAATGAAGATTTGCAGTCAGAGATCATTAAATCAGTTGATTTTGGTTGGCGTCGTCAGTGGAAATCTTCTTTATCAACAGATTTAGCAGGCTTCATTTATCATTATGATAATTTACGATCAACTCAGCTTTCTATACCGACTAGTTTTCCTCCCACCTCAATTCCACTGTTAGTGGGTAATGGCATAAATGCACAAAGTTACGGAGCTGAATTAAGTGTTGATTGGGAGCCAAGAGATGATTGGCAATTCACCTTGAATTATAGCTGGTTACAAATTGAATCAAGTAAAGATGACCCCGCAATATTAGATGCTACTCCCGATGATTCATCACCTACCAATACAATTTTACTACACGCTTCACACCAATTTAACCAGAAAGTTGAATGGAGTGGCTTGTTGCGTTATGTCGACGATGTAGACATTGTGAGTCCCGTATTTGGATTCGGCAGCGCTTATCATATACCGTCTTATACGACTTTGGATTTGAAGCTGAAATATCAGCTTGATCCTAACTTAAGTATCTCAGTGGTAGGTCAAAATTTACTCCAGAGTTCTCATAAGGAATTTATTGATGATCTGTCGATAACGCCAGCAACTGAAATACAGCGCGGCGTGTATCTTAAACTAGATTGGAGGCACTAAATATGTCTCCATTTCGATTAATGTTACTGCATGTGTACTCATTTATTATGTTGTCAATAATGTCTGGCCCCATATTGGCTGAAAAAATCCCAGAAGCTAGAGTAAAAGTTGGTTTTATCTATAATTTCATCAAGCTAATTAAGCCAGTTAAACCGCTTAATAATCACTACACCTTGTGCGTTATTGGACGAAGTTCAATGAGACAATACTTACCTGAATTAAATAAACAACAGGTGCATGGCGTGACAATTGATAGTATAGATATTAGCTCGGGTAACAGTCCTATACTATGTGATTGCCTAGTTATTGGCGAGATGGACCAGCCAGCTATATTGGGTAGTTTATTAACGTATGCTGAAAATAACGGTATTTTGACGATCACAGATGTATCTAAAAACATTCACTACAATGTTATTTTTTACCTCAAGAATTTACAAGGTAAATTACGATTTGACGTGAATTTGGCTCTGGCTCGAAAAGCCAGTTTTAAATTAGATGCCAATTTATTACGGCTAGCTCATATAGTGAAACAATAAAGCGACATTATGATGTTTAATTTAACTAGCCATAAAGAGTCAATTAATTATGCAATCCGTATTTTGTTGCTTAAAGTACTTTTATGGTCTTTTTTGTTTGTTTATATACTAATGATCTTACAAGAGGTATATGAATCTGTTCAGGCTGAGCAAGAGCAGATTCAGATGTTATCCGATGTTATAGCAACAAATGTCAAAGCTTCATTACTATTTAAAGATTCAGACTCAGCGCAACAGACGATGAATGCATTAGTATCGAGTTCTTCAGTCAAATATGCCATTTTGAAGGATGTTAATAATAGTGTAATTGCTAGCTATGGCAATGCCACACCAAAGGGAGTCGGCTATCTCAAAAATATTGAGAAAACAAAAATGGTTATGCTCAATGGTGAAGAAATTGGCGAGCTATTTATAATCAGTGGATTGACAAGAATGTGGAACAGCATTCTTGGCAAGTTGGGAACAATGGCACTTGTTATGCTTTGTACCATATTTATAGCAGCAATTATAATTAGACGATTAGCATCAACAATAACCTTACCCATTAATAACTTAGTTAAAACATCTCGTGAGATATCGCTGACAGGAAAATATGAGCTTCGCACTAAAAAAATTACAAATAATGAGGTTGGAGAGTTAGCTGACACATTTAATGAAATGCTTGATTTGGTTGAAAAAAGAGATGATGAACTCCGTCTTGCCGCGATAACGTTTAATACACAGGAGGCGATAATTATCACAGATAGCAACAAAAATGTGATCAAAATCAATCCTGCTTATACTCAAATTACGGGCTATCAATTAAGCGATGTAGAGAATCATGAATACTCATTTTTTAATTCAAATTATCATGATGCTGATTTTTATCAGAAAATAGATGTGAGTCTTGTTAAGCAGGGTTACTGGGCGGGTGAAATTACAGATAAGCATAGTGATGGTCGCCTATACCCTGGAAATTACATGATTACGGCTGTCACAAATGATGCGGATGCCATTACCCATTATGTGGTGACATTCACCGATATAAGTGAGCGTATTGCTGCGGAAGAAAAAATTCGGGATCTCGCTTTTTATGATCCACTTACGCACTTGCCTAATCGACGTCTATTAATGGACTGTTTATCATCAGCGTTAAAATCTAGTATCAGGACAAAGCAGTTCGGAGCCTTGGTATTTTTAGACTTAGATAAATTTAAGTTGTTGAATGATTCCAAAGGTCATGGTTATGGCGATTTACTTTTGACTGAGGTGGCAAAACGATTATTGCGAACAGTAAGGGATGAAGACCTCGTTTCCCGACTGGGTGGAGACGAGTTTGTTGTCATGTTAGAAGAGTTGGGCACTGACTTAACTATTGCAACAGACTATGCACATACCGTTGGTAATAAGCTTGTGATGGAATTAAATCAGACTTATGTCCTTGAAAACTACAGTCATAATTCATCAGCAAGTGTGGGTATTGCTTTATTTCGTGGTGATGAAAGTGATGTTGAATCAGTATTTTTGCAGGCAGATACCGCAATGTATTCGGCTAAAAAGTTGGGACGAAATACACTGTGTATTTTTGATGCGAGCATGCAGGAAATTATTGAGAAAAAAGTCCAAAATGAAAAGGAATTGCATCAAGCGATAGCGCTTAAAGAATTTGAGTTGCATTATCAGATCATTGTCGATAGTAAGGGTAATTCTATTGGTGCTGAGGCATTACTTCGATGGAACCATCCTACAAAGGGAATGCTACTTCCTGATGATTTTATTCCTTTGGCTGAAGAGTTAGGCGTTATAAAACACATTGGAGATTGGACTTTACATGCAGCGTGTCAGCAGCTTAAGTTGTGGCAAGAGATTGATTATGCAGAAGATCTTGTTTTAACAATTAATATTAGTGCTCTTGAGTTTCAACAACAAGACTTTGTCGATGGCTTACTTGCCGTAGTCAGTAGCTATAAGATAAACCCGGAAAAGTTGAAAATTGAATTAACAGAAACGGTGATATTACACGATATTGACTTTGCTATTGAACAAATAACACAGTTAAAGATTGCAGGGGTTATGGTTGCGATGGATGATTTTGGCACAGGTTATTCTTCACTTAATTATCTCAGTCAATTACCCATTTCATTTGTGAAAATTGATCATAGTTTTATAGCGCGGATGACTGATTCTGTTCAAGATACATCTATAATCACCATGATCATTTCTTTAGGTAAAATGCTCAATATGACTATTATTGCTGAAGGAATTGAAAAGCAGCAGCAATATGATGCGCTAAAAGTGATGGGATGTGACAGCTATCAAGGTCATTTCTTTAGTATGCCTATAGGTATTAGAGACTTTGAGAATTTGGTCAAAAGTAAATATAGTCTTTAAATAACTGTTCTAATTTTTGCAATATTAGGTTACTACGAAAGCACCGCAAAGCATCTCTACTATTTTCTAATATCCTTTTTTTGGGTTAGATGCCCGCTTAGTGTTAAAATGTGCAACTTTTGAATTGTCAGATGCCTTTTTACGGCATTCGAAACATTAGTGTGGCGGATTATAGCGGGTATAGCTTTATCAATCCTTAAGTCTACCTAATAACTTATTCATTATGCTTATGAGTAGTAACACTAAATCTGAATAGTGATTTTATTGTGATGTTTGTAGCAATACAACGAGCTAGTCATAACGTAGCAGATTACAAATTAGTAAATACATCATCCGTTATTTTATTAGTATAAACGGTGAGCGTAGCTATTTATGTCATCGTGATTATGTGGCGGCAGATATAAAAAATGTAGAAAGTTTAATTTAAATTTTTAAGGAAATAATATGAAAGTTTCAGAAAATGCAGTAGTAGTCATTGATTACACTTTGACAGACAATGAAGGCGAAGTGATTGATAGTTCAGAAGGTGCTGGTCCATTAGCTTACCTTCACGGTATGGGTAATATCATTACAGGATTAGAAGAAGCGCTATTAGGTAAAGAAGCGGGCGATGAAGTTAAAGCTAGCATTGAACCAGAAAAAGCGTATGGCGAACGTCACGAAGATATGAAACAAGAAGTACCGAAAGATTTATTTGGTGGTATTGACCAAATTGAAGTTGGTATGCAATTTCAATCTGAAACTGACGGCGGCCCAGTTATGGTGACGGTTGTTGCAATCGGTGAAGAAATGATTACTGTTGATGGTAATCATCCTTTAGCGGGCGTTCACTTAAACTTTGATGTTAAAATTCGCGAAGTCCGTGAAGCAAGCGAAGAAGAATTAGAACATGGTCATGTTCATGGTGAAGGTGGTCATCAGCACTAAGAACAAATTTTGATGTATAGTGTTAAACATTATACTTTCAATGACGATAGGCGGGCTTTTTAGCCCGTCTTTTTGTTATAAAAGAACTAGAAATTAAAACGATATGCAAAACCAAGCAGAATTAAACCAACAATTTTCCATTGAAGATCAACTCCAGTTCAGTCAGGAGGTTGATGGCTTTATTATGGTTGATATTTCTAATCAATATGCCAAAGCTCGTGTGTCGACTTATGGTGGACAAATTATCTCTTTTGTTGCTAATGATACGACTGAAGATCTACTCTTCTTAAGTGATAAAGTGGTCTATGAAGATGGTAAAGCAATTAGAGGAGGCACACCTATTTGCTGGCCGTGGTTTGGTGATGATATCTCGGGTTATGGGCGACCTTCACATGGTTTTGTACGGAATCAGCCATGGGCGGTAATCGCTAGCCAGTCTTTGTCTGATGGTCGAACAAGTATCACATTAGGACTATCTGATTCAGAAGGTAGCCGTACTGTGTGGCCTTATAACTTTAAGCTCGAGCTTGAAGTTATTGTAGGTCAAACATTAGAAGTTAAATTAACAACTACAAATACAGGCAGTAGAGAATTTACAATTAGCCAAGCATTACATACTTACTTTAATGTTAGTGATGTTGATAATATTTCAGTATCTGGTCTAGATGGTAAAAACTATCTAGATAAATTAGAAGGGTTCAAATCAAAAGTTCAAACAGGTGATGTGACACTTTCTGAAGAGACAGATCGTGTATTCCAAGATTCACTAGAAGAAGTTGTCATGAATGATTCAGGCTTTAGCCGCACAATTAAGATTGCATCTTCAGGTAGCAAAACTACAGTAATTTGGAACCCTTGGTCTACATCAGTAACAAAGATTGCCGATTTGAATGAAAGTAGCTATCGTAATTTTGTTTGTGTGGAAACAGTAAATGCTGCAGATGATATGGTCACTATCGCTTCTGGTAAATCACACACAATCACAGCACTTTACGAGATAAGCTAAAAGTAACACGTTTCCTGCCCTATTGAGAATGTAGCGTAGGCTTTGTTAGACATGTAATTTAACGTTTACTTCTCTCTCTGCTTTACTTGCTCCCAAAGTAAATCTAATTCGTTTAATGAGAGTGCCGTTAGATCTTTATTTTGCAGATGCGCTAACTGTTCTACTTGAGAAAAACGAGCATAAAATTTCTGATTAGCTGCTGTTATAGCGTGTTCAGGATCAATGTTTAGGTGGCGAGCTAAATTGGTGCAGGCGAATAATAAATCACCCATCTCATCGAGTAAACGATGTTGATTATTTGGAATACCTATTTCGGCTTTAACTTCATCAATCTCTTCATTGATTTTACTTATAATATCATCGATATTTGCCCAATCAAATCCAAGCTGTGCGGCAAGCTCCTGCAGCGCTACAGCATAATTGAGTTGGCTTAGTGAAACGTCAGCCTGTGTAAGTATGGATTTATCGATAGACATGTTTACTCTTGACGAGTAAATTTAATGATGTGTCGTCGGTCACGCTTATTAGGGCGCCCCTTGTCATGTCTAAAGCCTAAAGGCTGATCTTTGATTTGCTGTTTTAATAGTTCACGCTTAGCAATACTTTCTTCAGATTCACTATAAAGCTGCTGTGCTTCAACAGCAGGGCGACGTTGTTTGTTTAAACCTAATATGGTCACAATATGTTCATAAGGCGGTTTAGAAATAGTCAAAATATCATCAGGTTTGATTGTTCGACTTGGTTTCACCCGAGAATTATTTAAGTGAACTTTACCACCATTTATTGCTTCAACAGCTAGACTACGTGTTTTATAAAAACGCGCAGCCCACAGCCATTTATCTAAACGCTGACTTTCATCTGAAACAACTTCCTTTTTGGCCACTAAGCTTTACCCTGTAATTGCGGTAAGATAGATTCATTTTCCAATGTTGAGGTATCAGAAGTGATTTCTTCGCCTTTAGCAATGGTTCGCAATAAGCGGCGCATAATCTTACCGGAGCGTGTTTTGGGTAGATTATCTGCATAGCGAATTTCATCTGGTTTTGCGATCGCCCCAATTTGTTCTCCAACCCAAGCACGTAGTTTTTGAGTCAACTCATCATCAACACCACCTTCAGGACGTTGACCTTTGAGTACAACATAGGCAAATACTGATTCACCTTTGATATCGTGAGGTTTACCGACTACAGCTGCTTCTGCAACTAATGGGTGTGCTACTAATGCTGACTCAATTTCCATGGTACCAAGACGGTGCCCCGATACATTTAGTACATCATCAATACGCCCCATGATCCAAAAATAACCATCTTCATCACGTCGAGCACTATCACCAGCAAGGTAAAACTTGCCATCAAAATACGGCCAGTAGGTATCTTTATAACGTTGGTCATCACCCCAAACAGTTTGAATCATTGATGGCCACGGTTGGCGAATAACTAGGTAGCCGCCTTCATTGGCAGTGGTGATTTCTTCACCTTCTTGATTGACGATTGCTGCATCAATACCGGGAAGAGCAAGTGTGCATGAACCCGGCTTTGTAACCGTAACTGATGGAATGGGTGCAAGCATATGAGCGCCAGTCTCTGTTTGCCACCATGTATCAACAATAGGACAACGTTCCTTGCCAATGACAGTGTGATACCACATCCATGCTTCAGGGTTGATAGGTTCACCTACTGTGCCCAATAAACGTAGCTGTGAAAGATCATGCTTGTTTGGATATTCATCACCTTGTTTTATCAGTGCTCGGATAGCGGTTGGTGCGGTGTAAAAAATACTAACATTATGTCGCTCACACATATCCCAAAAACGACCGGCATCAGGGTAGGTCGGTACACCTTCAAAGATGACCATGGTTGCCCCCGTGGCTAATGGACCATAAGCCACATAGGTATGACCAGTAATCCAACCCACATCGGCTGTACACCAAAATACATCAGACTCTTGAATATCAAATACCCAACGCATAGTGGT